>Ga0315336_1000187_pt1 | contig 246832 bp, 242 predicted proteins | sample ASW5metaG_FD_204512 | JGI IMG/M metagenome (GOLD analysis project Ga0315336, IMG submission 204512) | Ammonia-oxidizing marine archaeal communities from Monterey Bay, California, United States - ASW #5 | ecosystem: Environmental > Aquatic > Marine > Intertidal zone | place: USA: California... | reverse complement strand
CTGCCTGGCGCGACGCCGTACCAACGTCCTTTACGCACTGATCCGTGACAACCGCACCTGGCAACCTGATTCACCCCCCGTCACCACGACGACGGCGGCTTGACTTCTTCATTGAGAGTCCTTTCGCCGGTGCCGCCTGGCGCCTGTCACGGCGAGGGCGAAGGTCCCTCACAGTGCTTTGCGCAGGTGTTCATGTCACGATGCTGGCGCGGACTCGGCGCCGACGCATGGGGCAACTGCCTCAAATTCGGACTCGCACACTCGCATTCGACTCCGCCGCGGAGTGCGGCCTGCACGTCAAGTCACTGCAGACCGCCCCCACCGGCGCGAGGTGGCCCATGCAGCCCATAGCATCGATGTCGTGACCGCTCTGTACGTCCACCGCTACGGCCCACCGGGTCCGATAGAGGTCCTGGCCATCCACGGGCTCACCGGCCACGGGCAGCGGTGGCAGACCCTGGCCACGCGGCACCTGGCCGAATTCGCGGTTGCCGCACCGGACCTGCTGGGCCACGGCCGCTCGTCATGGGCCGCTCCCTGGACCATCGACGCCAACGTCGCGGCACTGGCCGCGCTGCTCGACGCTCCAACCGTGGTCGTCGGGCATTCGTTCGGCGGCGCCGTGGCACTGGCCCTGGCTGCGTCCCGTCCGGATCTGGTGTCCGCGCTGGTGCTGCTCGACCCCGCGGTGGGCCTGGACGGCGGCTGGATGCGCGACATCGCCGACGACATGCTGGCTTCACCCGACTACACCGACCGTGCCGAGGCGCGCGACGAGAAGGCCTACGGTTCGTGGGGTGACGTGGACCCCGGGGAACTGGATCGCGAACTCGACGAGCACCTCATCGAGCAGGCCAACGGGCGCGTCGGCTGGCGCATCAGCATCCCGGCGATGATGTCGTACTGGAGCGAGTTGTCCCGGCCAATCGCCTTCCCGCCCAGCACTATTCCCACCACGATGGTCCGGGCGAGCAGGACCAGCCCGCCGTATGTCACCGATGATCTGATCACAGGACTGGCAGCCGAGCGCGATCTCACGCTGATGGACTTCGACTGCGACCACATGGTCGCTCAAGCGCTCCCCGTCGAGACGGCGGCGGTGATCCGCAAGGCCCTCGGGTAGATGGCGGCCATCACCGACGAACAGGTCGAGACCGTGCGCGCCCTCGTGGCGTCCATCCCGCCGGGACGCGTATCGACCTACGGCGACATCGCCGACGTCGCGGGTCTTTCCAGCCCCCGGATCGTCGGCTGGATCATGCGCACCGATTCGTCGGATCTGCCCTGGCATCGCGTGATCCGCGCCTCGGGACGCCCGGCAGCACACCTGACCACCCAGCAGTTGGAGTTGCTGAGGGCCGAAGGTGTGCTGGCCGAGGACGGTCGGATCCCGTTGCGCGATGTGCGTCACGAGTTCTAGCCGTCAGAGGATCAGGCGCACCAACGCAGCTGTGCGTGCCAGGCCTGGAAACGCCGCGGCCGTCGACCGCGGATGCAGCGCGTGGACCGCGAGACGGAACATCAACGCGCGCAACAACATCTGTGGCCACTCCGGCAGGGGGCTCCACCGTTCGATGAGCCCGTCGTCGGCCTCACCCCATGACAACGCGTCGACGACCACCACTCCGGCAGCCCACGGTGCCGGCCGCCAATACGGCGTGATGTCGGTGATCCCCGGGGCCGCCGTACCGGCGAAAAGCACTGTGCCGTAGAGGTCTCCGTGGACCAGCTGGCTAGGACTCTTGGTCGGCCTGCGCAGTGCGGCCAACTGACCGATCAGCTCAACGGACTTTTGGCCGTCCGCGGACCCGGGCGACACCCGCGCGCCCGGCGGCAGCGAGTGCAGGGGACGCTCTTCCCATGCGGCCCGGTCGGCGGCTATGAACACGTCGACGTCGGCCCACGGCGCCACCGGCGGCTGAGTCAGGAAACGCGGACGCTCGAGCTTGGCCGTCGCCTCGTGCAGCCGCACGGCCGCAGACACCACTTCGTCGTGACGCGGCTCCGGGGTCCCCGCGACGAAGGTGTCGGCGCGCCAGCCCGCCACCACGTACCGGCCGTCGGTCGAGCGCACGGGCCTGGCCAGGCGCACACCGTCGACGAACAGGGTCTCGCGCACCTTGGCCGACCATGCTGCACGCGCGTGGTCGGCGACCATCGACAGCACGACCTCACCGCAGCGCCAGCCGCCCTCCCAGCTCGACCCGAGCGGCACAGGTTGAACTCCGCTCAACCCGAACCCCGCCAGCACATGATCGGGCGGTTGCTCGACACTCACCGCATCAGCGTAAGCGCAGGTCGGGCAAACGGGCCGTTAGTACATCACCATGTCGGGTTCGAGTTGCTTTCCCCAGGCGACGATGCCGCCCTGCACGTGCTTCGCGTCGGAGAAGCCGGCTTTCTTGACGATGGCCAGCACCTCGGCCGACCGCACGCCGGTCTTGCAGTAGAACACCGGGGTGCGGTCCACCTGCAGTTTGGAAAGTGCTTCACCCGTTTCAAACGCACCCTTGGGGATCAGCTCAGCGCCCTCGATGTGGTTGATGTCCCATTCGACGGGTTCGCGCACGTCGATCAGCGCCAGCGGTTTGCCGGTGTCCAACAGCTCACGCAGTTCACGCGGGGTGATCGTGGAGTCGGCAGCGGCCTCGGCCGCAGCCTCGGACACCACGCCGCAGAACTCCTCGTAGTCGATGAGCTCGGTGATCTTCGGGATGGCCGGGTCCTTGCGGATCTTGATCGTGCGATACGTCATGTCGAGTGCGTCGTACACCATCAGCCGGCCGAGCAATGGCTCACCGATGCCCGTGATCAGCTTGATGGCCTCGGTGCCCATCACCGAGGCGATGGACGCGCACAGAATGCCCAGCACGCCGCCCTCGGCGCAGGACGGCACCATCCCCGGCGGCGGCGGCTCGGGGTACAGGTCGCGGTAGTTCAGGCCCAACCCGTCGGGCGCGTCCTCCCAGAAGACCGATACCTGACCCTCGAACCGGTAGATCGAGCCCCAGACGTACGGCTTGCCCGCCAGCACCGCGGCGTCGTTGACCAGATAGCGGGTGGCGAAGTTGTCGGTGCCGTCGAGGATCAGGTCGTACTGCTCGAAGAGTTCGACGGCGTTGTCCGGCTCGAGCCGAAACTCGTGCAGGTGCACCTCGACCAGCGGGTTGACCTCGAGGATGGAATCGCGCGCGCTTTCGGCCTTCGACCGGCCGATATCGGACTGGCCGTGGATGATCTGACGTTGCAGGTTCGATTCGTCGACCACGTCGAACTCGACGATCCCGATCTTTCCCACCCCGGCGGCGGCCAGGTACAGCAAGGTCGGCGAACCCAGCCCGCCCGCGCCGATGACGAGCACCTTGGCGTTCTTGAGCCGCTTCTGCCCGTCCAGACCGAGGTCCGGAATGATGAGGTGGCGGCTGTAGCGCTGCACCTCTTCACGCGTGAGTTCGGCCGCCGGTTCTACCAGCGGCGGCAACGCTGTCGTCACCGAATGCTCCTTGATTGGCTGTGCTGCCCCAACAATAGGCACATTCCACAACAGCGAATGCATCGCGAGGCTTCCCGCAAGGCGCTGGACGATCGAAGCTCAGGCGATCGGATAGGGCCAGGGGTTGAACCGGCAGGTCTTGCCGTCCGGGTTGATGGTGCCCGGGTCGAAGCGGGCGGCATCGTTGTTGTTGGTGGAGAACGTCTGCTGCATCATGATCGGCGCCAGTTCGCCGTTGGCTCCACAGGCCTCGTGTCGCTGGTAGCCGATCGCGTGGCCCACCTCGTGGTTGATCAGATACTGCCGATACGAGCCGATGTCGCCCTGGAACGGCACCGCGCCGCGCACCCAGCGCGCCTCGTTGATGAACACACGCGGCTGCCCGTCGAGGTAGGACGGGTTGTAGCAGGAGGCCTCGAGCTGGATGTCGTAACCGCATCCCTCGCGGACGGTCATCGGTGAGCTGAGCGAGATCCTGAAATCGGGTTCGACTTGAGCGGTCCCGTCGATGCGCTGGAAGGCGAACTGCGGATTGTGGGTCCAACTCTTCGGATTCGCCAGCGTTTCGCTCACCATCCGGGCGAAGCCCTCGTCACCGCCGAATGTCGTGGTGTCGATGCCGTCTTCGACCTCGACGGTGTAGGTGAAGACTTTCGCCGTACCCTCGCCGACCTGGGACGACGCGCCGGGAACGAGGTGCCACGTTTTGGCGGCCGCCTCGGTGAACGGACCGCCCTCGGGCAGGATGCCCGTCGGGAGATTCGCGTCGAACTGCGTCAAACCCCGTGGCGGGGCGCCGATGATCGCCGTGCTCGCGACGCCGATGGTCGGCGGGCCCTGCACAGGCCCCTGGGATTCGTCGGTCGCGGGCTCGGCGGCACCGGCGAAGGTCACGTAGAGGGCAACGGCCGTCCAGACGACGAGCAGGGGTAGCGCGTAGGCCCGCCAGCCGTAGGTGTGCACGAAACGGCCCAGCTTGCTCTGCTTTCGGGCGTTGCGGTGCTCTTCGCGGTTGGACCTGGGCCGCCCGGAGTCATTCGACAACGGGTCGCGCTGCGCGCGCAGTGGCTCGCGCCACTCGTTGCGCAGCGCAGGTACGCCTCCCCCGCGACGCTCCGAGTCGTAGGTCACGGAAACAGGATGACACAGGCCAGAGTGCTGATAGCTCTGGCGCGCCACCAGGCAGTGGTGGGGTCGCGCCGCGCCGCGCCGACCGCGCCGCGACCTCGACTTTGCGCGGTGGCTTTGCCAACGGTAGTAACCTCGTTGCGAAACCACGCAGAAGAAGCCAGATAAAGGATGTAATGAGCGATCTCGCCAACCCCGCCGCTAGGCGGGGCGCGCAGTCGGGCTCCGGTGAAGGAATGAGCCGACGCGGCAACCGGCTGCCCCGTGACGAGCGACGCGGGCAGTTACTCGTCGCTGCTAGTGAGGTTTTCGTCGACCGCGGGTATCACGCCGCCGGCATGGACGAGATCGCAGACCGGGCCGGAGTCAGCAAACCTGTTCTCTACCAACACTTTTCATCGAAGTTGGAGTTATACCTCGCGGTGCTGCAACGCCACGTCGAGAACCTGGTTTCCGGCGTGCGTCAAGCGTTGCGCACCACCACGGACAACCGGCAGCGGTTGCGCGCCGCGGTCCACGCCTTCTTCGATTTCATCGAGCACGACAGCCAGGGTTACCGGCTGATATTCGAGAACGACTATGTGACGGAACCGCAGGTCGCCGCGCAGGTCAAAGTGGCGACGGAAGCATGCACTGACGCGGTGTTCGACCTGATCAGCCGAGATTCGGGGCTGGAGGCGCACCGGGCGAGGATGATCGCCGTCGGCCTGGTGGCGATCAGCGTCGACTCGGCGCGTTACTGGCTGAACAACGATCGGCCGATCAGCAAGGACGATGCGGTGGACAGCACGGTGCTATTCGCCTGGGGCGGTCTGTCGCATGTGCCGCTTACGCGTTCTTGACGGCCTCCGAGCCGACCACGCCGAAGCCGACGCGCCGAACGTCGGCGGCACCGATCTCGACATAGGTGATCTTCGACGTCTGGACCAGGAATCGCCGGCCCTTCTCGTCGGTCAGGGCCAACACACCTGAACTCTCGCCGAGCGCATCGGTTATCAGCTTCTCCACCTCGGTGGGTGTTTGCGCACTGTTGAACACGAGTTCGCGCGCGCTGTCCGTGACACCGATCTTGACCTCCACGCTGTGAACCCTTTCCGTCTCTGCCATAACTGCCGTGTTGCTCGAGAAACCCTCGAAGAACCTGCCTCAAGGCTAGTGGACGCGTCCACGCCGATGCCCCGCCGGTGAGTTCGCGGTCAGCGAAGCGCATTTCGCGACGGAGTCGGACCCCGTGCAGAACGGCGACCCAACCGAGTCCGGACCGTGACCGTACACACCGGCGTGAAACCTCATCTGTCACTTGTGCCTCGATAGCATCGGCCCGGTACATGACGAGACAACCTGGGAACCTCATATGAACAGGCCTTATACCGCTCATTCTCCGTATTCTCTGACACCGACCGAGCAGATCCCCGTGTACGCCGGCGACGATGCCGGCGATATCGAATACAACGGGCTGCTGGATTACCCGGACGACGACGACTACACCGACGTCATCGAGTACGACGAGGAGAGCATCGACCGGAAGTGGATGTGGGTCGCCGGCATCGCCGGGTTGATCCTGTTCATCGCCATCGGCACGACGGGCATCATCCTCGGCGGCGGCGACAGCGGTCCGGTATCGGCCACCGGAACCTCGTCGGCCCCGACCGCCACCTCGGCCCCGGCCACATCAGCGCCCGCGGTCGCGGCGCCATCGCTGCCTGCCGAGACTGTCACGACCGTGAGCCCGACCGCGGAAGCCACCGTTGCGGCCCCGCAACCCGAGATCGCCGCCCCCGTTGCGCCGCCGCCGGCGGCCGCACCGGCGGTGTCGCCGCGCACGATCACCTACCGCGTGACGGGCAACCGCCCCCTGCTCGACCTCGTCACCGTCATCTACACCGATCAGCAGGGCGCGCTGCAGACCGAGGTCAACGTCGCGCTGCCGTGGGCGAAGACCGTCGTGTTGGACCCGGGTGTCGAGCTGAAGTCGGTCACCGCGACCAGCGTGGGCGGCCAGCTCAACTGCGGCATCTACGACGCGTCGGGCACCCTGGTCGCCGTGCAGAGCAACAACACGATGATCGCCAACTGCACCTAGTAGCGGTCAGGCCAGGCCCAGCTCTTGCATCCGGGACATGTGGGTGCGCTGGAGGCGGTCGAAGAACTCGGTCATCTGGGTCAGACCCTCGCCGCTCGTCATGACGAGGTCAACGAGTTCGTCGTGATCGGCCAGCACATACTGAGCCTGGGTGATCGCCTCGCCCAGCAACCGGCGCGACCACAAAGCCAGCCTGTGGCGCTGCTTCTGGCTCGCCGTCACGGCGGCCTGCACCTCGGCGACGACGAACTGCGAATGGCCGGTTTCCGACAGCACCGCGCGCACCACGTCGGCGACCTCGGTGGGTAACGACGTCGCGATCTCGAGATAGAAATCGGCGGCCAGCGCGTCGCCGACATATGTCTTGACGAGCGCTTCCAGCCACGTGCTGGGGGTGGTCAACCGGTGGTAATTCTCAAGAGCCGATGCGTATTTCGTCATCGCGGGCACGACGTCGACGCCCCGGCGCTCCAGCGAGTCGCGCAGTACCTCGTAGTGGTTCATCTCCGCGGCGGCCATGCTGGCCATATTGATGCGGCCCCGCAGGTTGGGCGCCATCCGCGCTTCGTCGGTCAGTCGGTAGAACGCCGCCACCTCGCCGTATGCCAGCAGCGCGAACAGCTCGTTGACACCGGGATGGTCGGCCGACACACCCGAGCTCACCGAGTCCGTCAGCTGCTCGGAAGTGGCCGCAGGCGGTGCCGGAGACTTGGGGGCAGTCATGGCCCAACTCTAATCGCCGGCCGCCAGTCGCTCTCACGGCGAACCCGGCCAGCTATCATGGATGCAGGCAGCGGCTTGAAATGCTCGAGTCAGGGTCGAAAAGACCACGTCGCTACCTAAGAAATGTGCGTGCACGCAGTCGGCCCGCCTACCTCAGCGCAGGGCCCCGGCAAAGCTTCGTCGAACTCGTGCGCGCGTGGACGCCATGAGGAATCGATAATCGAAAGGCTGAGCCCCCAGCGTATGACACATCTCAATCCAACCTTTGCTGAGCTCGGAGTCCGCGACGAAATCGTGCGCGCACTTTCCGAGGACGGCAAGGAACACCCGTTTGCTATCCAAGAACTCACCATGCCGATGGCGCTGGCAGGCGATGATCTCATCGGCCAGGCCCGCACCGGTATGGGCAAAACGCTCGCGTTCGGTGTCCCGCTGCTGCAGCGGATCACCACCGACCCCGACCGCGAGCTGTCCGGCATTCCGCGCGCACTGGTCGTCGTCCCCACCCGCGAGCTCTGCCTGCAGGTGTTCAGCGACCTCGAAATCGCCGCCAAGTACCTCACCGTCGGCGACCGCAAGCTGACCGTCACCTCCATCTACGGCGGTAGGCCCTACGAACCCCAGATCGAGGCCCTGCAGAAGGGTGTCGACGTGGTGGTGGGCACGCCGGGCCGTCTGCTCGACCTCGCGCAGCAGGGTCACCTGCAACTGGGCGGGCTTTCGATGCTGGTACTCGATGAGGCCGACGAGATGCTCGACCTGGGCTTCCTGCCCGACATCGAGCGCATCCTGCGTCAGATCCCGAGCGAACGGCAGGCCATGCTGTTCTCGGCGACCATGCCGGACCCGATCATCACGCTGGCACGCACGTTCATGAACCAGCCGACGCACATCCGCGCCGAGGCCCCGCATTCGGCGGCCACCCACGACACCACCGAGCAGTTCGCCTATCGCGCGCACGCACTGGACAAGATCGAGATGGTCGCCCGCATTCTGCAGGCCGAAGGCCGCGGCGCCACGATGATCTTCACCAGGACCAAGCGCACCGCCCAGAAGGTGTCCGACGAACTCGCCGAGCGCGGCTTCAAGGTCGGCGCGGTGCACGGCGATCTCGGCCAGGGTGCCCGCGAGAAGTCGCTCAAGGCGTTCCGCACCGGTGACGTCGACGTACTCGTCGCCACCGATGTCGCCGCCCGCGGTATCGACATCGACGACATCACCCACGTGATCAACTACCAGATCCCCGAGGACGAGCAGGCCTACGTGCACCGCATCGGCCGCACCGGCCGCGCTGGCAAGACGGGTATCGCGGTCACGCTGGTCGACTGGGACGAGTTGCCCCGCTGGACGATGATCGACAAGGCGCTCGGGCTGAACACCCCCGACCCCGCCGAAACGTACTCGAGCTCGCCGCACCTGTACGAAGAGCTGAACATCCCCGCCGAGGCCGCCGGCGCCATCGGCGAACCGCACAAAGATCGTGCTGCCAAGCGTCCGCCCGCCGAGAAGAAGGCCGATCGTCCCGTCCGCAACCGCAACCGTCGGCGCACCCGCGGCGGGGAGCCGGTCGGTGGACACTCCCCTGCGGCGCCGGCCGAGACCGGCTCGCCCGAGGCCGAGGCGGGCAGTGACGGTGCGCCACGGCGCAGGCGTCGTCGGCGTCCCCGCAAGGCTGCAGCCAGCACGGGCTAGCAGCCCTCGAGAAGACGTCGCAAAGACACCACCACCGCCCGATGGTCAAACCTGAACGCCGCACGCGCGCCGACGTGGTGGCGGCCATCGCGATCGCAGTGGCCGTCGCCGTCACGGTCGGCGTGGTGTGGTGGGTCAGCGACGCCAGGGCGACGATCAGCCGCCCCGCGGCCAATCCGGTTCCTGCCCTGGGCGCCGCAAAGGTGGTGCCGTCGGCGCTGCGCCAGCTGTGGACCGCGCCCAGCCCCAAGACCACGGCACCTCTGGTGGTCGCAGGCAGCGTGGTCACCGGGGACGGCCACACCGTGCAGGGCCGCGACCCGGCGTCCGGCAGCCCCGTGTGGAGCTATGCGCGAACCAACCTCGAGCTGTGCGGGGTCAGCTGGGTATACCAGTACGCCGTCGCGGTCTACCCGGACAGCCGGGGCTGCGGCCAGGTCAGCACCATCGACGCGAAGACGGGCCAACGCGGTCCCGCCCGCACCGCCTACGCGGATCCCGAGGTGCGCCTGTCCTCGGATGGCACCGCCGTGCTGTCGGCCGGGGACAGCCGACTGGAGCTGTGGCGCTCGGACATGGTCAGGATGCTGAGCTACGGCTCCCTGGACGCGAAGATCAAACCCGGCACTCCGGCGTCGCCGCTGTGCCGGCTGGTTTCGGCGGCCGCCAGTTCGACGGCAGTCTCGGTGCTCGAGTCCTGCCCCAAGCAGGAGGATCTGCGCCTGACCCTGTTGCGGCCTGCCGACGACGAGGACACCCCCGAGCTGAAGTACGTGACCCAGTCCGGGGTGAGCGCGGATTCCGGTGCACAAGTGGTCGCTGTCTCCGACACGACGACGGCGGTGTACGTGCCGACGCCGAAGCCGGTCGTGAACATCGTCGACGAAACCGGCGCCACGATCGCGAGCACGCCGCTGCCCAAGCCTGCGACGCCGAACGCGACGATGAACCGCGCGGGCGACTTGTTCACCTGGTGGACCGGCGACAGCGTAATGGTGTTCTCCGCCAAGGGACTTCAGTACAAGTACACCGTCTCGCCGGCAGGCGCCAACATTCCGCTTGGACCCGCGACGGTGATGGCTGGAAAGCTGCTCGTTCCGGTCACCGGCGGCTACGACGTGTTCGACGCCGATAGCGGAAAGGGCGACCGGCATATCCCGGTGCCCCGCCCGCCGAGTTCGGATCCCGTGGTGCCCGCGGTGGCGGGGTCGACGGTGGTCGAGCAACGGGGCGGCGAACTGGTGGCGCTCGGCGGCTGAGCCGCCAATCCAGCTTCGGCGGCTGAGCCGCCAATCCAGCTTCGGCTAGACGTCGGGCGTGTAGGTCGCCAACGCCTTGCCTTGCTTCCAATGCTTGAGCAACGCGTTGGCCAACTCGCGATAGGCGCTCGCACCCTTGTTCTTTCGACCTGCGAGCACCGATGCTCCCGACGCGGTGGCCTCGGCGAAACGTACCGTTCGAGGTATCGGCGGGGCGAGCACCGGTAAGTCGTATCGATCGGCGACGTCGAGGAGTACGTCGCGGCTATGGGTGGTGCGCGAGTCGTACAGCGTTGGCAGCGCACCCAGCAGTTGCAGGTCACTGTTGGTGATCTGCTGGACGTCGTTGATGGTCCGCAGGAATTGGCCGACGCCGCGGTGCGCCAGTGTCTCGCATTGCAGCGGCACGATCACGTCATCGGCCGCCGTCAGCCCGTTGAGGGTGAGCACGCCCAGCGACGGCGGGCAGTCGATGATCACCACGTCGAACTGCTCATTGACCTTGGCCAGCGCTCGCTTGAGGGCGTATTCGCGGCCGGCCCGCATCAACAGCATCGCCTCGGCCCCGGCCAGATCGATGTTGGCGGGCAGCAGCGTCATGCCCTCCGATGTCTCGACGAGCGCTGCCTCGGTCTCGACCTCGCCGAGGAGCACCTCGTGGATCGACATCGGCAGCTTGTCCGGGTCCTGGCCCAACGAGAACGTCAGACACCCCTGGGGATCCAGGTCGACGAGCAGCACCCGCCGCCCCTTCTCCACCATCGCCGCACCCAGCGATGCCACTGTCGTTGTTTTGGCGACCCCACCCTTTTGATTGGCGACCGCAAGTACCCGCGTCACCCTGCCATCCTGGCACGCCCGCGAACAGCACGACCGAACGTGGGGCAGAATCGCAGCGTGAGTGTCGAGCAGCACCGCCTGCTACTGCTTCGTCATGGGGAGACGGAATGGTCACTCTCCGGTCGGCACACCGGCCGCACTGAACTCGAGCTCACCGAAACCGGCCGCCAGCAGGCCAAGCTGGCAGCCGACGCGCTGGACGTGCTCAGCCTGGACAACCCGCTGGTGGTGTCCAGCCCGCGGCAACGCGCGCTCGTCACCGCTGAGCTGGCCGGACTGACGGTCGATGAGGTCTCCCCCGTTCTCGCCGAATGGGATTACGGCGACTACGAGGGCCTGACCACCAGCGAGATCCGGCAGAGCGTGCCCGACTGGCTGGTGTGGACGCACGGATGCCCGGGTGGGGAATCCACCCAGCAGGTCAGCGATCGCGCCGACCGCGCCATCGGGTTCGCACTGGAGCAGATGAAGTCGCGTGATGTCCTGTTCGTCGGCCACGGCCATTTCTCGCGGGCGGTCCTGACGCGCTGGGTGCAGCTCGAGATCTCCGAGGGCATCAGGTTCGCGATGGTGGCCGCGTCGATCGCGGTGTGCGGCCACGAGCACGGCGTGCGTCAGATCAGCGCACTGGGACTGACGGGCCATCGCCACCCGTGCCTGCCCTCATGACCCGCGAACCGTCGTTCGTCCTCGCCTCGGGCGGCAGCGCCGTCATCGCCGACGGCGTGCACACCGCATTCCCGAGAGTCTCGGAGGCGCGTGCCGCTCTGGCCTCGCACAGTACCCCAATTATTTTGGGCGCCTTACCTTTTGACATGTCGAAGCCGGCGGCGCTCATCCGGCCGCAGGCAGTCCAGTTCCTCGACGCGCTGCCGGAGTGGCCGTTGCGCACCCTGCCGTCAGTGCACATCGCCGAGCCGCTGCCGGAGCCGGACGAACACCGTTCCCGCATCGCGTCTGCGCTGGAACGCCTGCGCGATCCCGACAGCGGCCTGCACAAAGTCGTGCTGGCCCGCGCGTTGCGCCTGGTCGCCGATGGTCCCTTGGATGCCCGCACGATCCTGGACCGCATCGTCGCCCAGGACTCCGCGGCCAACGCGTTTCTGGCGGACCTGACCGCGGCCGGCGGCGGGTACTCGGGCAGTGCACTCATCGGTGCGAGTCCGGAGCTGCTGGTGGCACGCAAGGGCGACCGGATGCTGTGCGCACCGTTCGCCGGATCGGCGCCACGCCTGGCCGACCCCGAGGCCGACGAGGCGAGCGGGGCGGCGCTGGTGGCCTCGGCGAAGAACCGGCACGAGCACCAGCTCGTCGTCGACGCGGTGCGCACTGCACTGGAGCCGCTGTGCACCGAACTGGACATCTCGGCAGATCCGAAGCTCAACAAGACCGCCGCCGTCTGGCATCTCTACACCCCAATCAGTGGACGACTGCGCGAAAATTCCACCACAGCACTGGATTTGGCGATTGCCCTACACCCGACGCCCGCGGTGGGCGGAGTGCCCACCGATGCGGCCGAACAGCTGATCAACGAACTCGAGGGTGATCGCGGGTTCTATGCGGGCGCGGTGGGCTGGTGTGATCAGCGCGGCGACGGTCGCTGGGTGGTGTCGATCCGCTGTGCACAACTGTCCGCCGACCGTCGCACCGCATACGCCTACGCCGGCGGCGGGATCGTCGCCGAATCCGAGCCCGACGACGAAGTCGACGAGACCACAACGAAATTCAAGACGATATTCGCAGCCCTTGGTGTGCAGCCATGAGCGAGCTGATCCGTCTTGCCCGGCCGGGCGACGAACCGGAACTGACCGCGATGGTCTACGAGCTCGCGGAGTTCGAGCATTCCGTGGACCAGTGCACGCTCACCGAAGAGCGGTTGACGGCCGCGTTGTTCGGTGACGTGCCGACCGCGTGGGCGCACCTCGCGGAAGTCGACGGCAAGGCCGCCGCGTGCGCCATCTGGTACCGCACCTTCTCGACGTGGGAGGGCGTCGCCGGCATCTATCTCGAAGATCTGTTCGTGCGCCCCGACTTTCGCAGGCTGGGACTGGCGCGAAAACTGCTCGCCGAACTCGCGCGCCAGTGCATCGACACCGACGGCGCCCGGCTGGAGTGGGCCGTGCTGGACTGGAACGTCAACGCGATCGCGCTCTACGACGCCGTCGGCGGCAAGCCGCAGAACGAGTGGATCACCTACCGGGTATCCGGCCCGGACTTGTCGGCGCTCGCCGCGTCGTCGGCGGCGGGCGAGCCCTGAGCCGCCGCCCACTGCAGGGCTGACGGGCTGAACAGCAGTGCCAGCACGGCCAGCACCACGACCGCAACCGTGACGCCGGGCACCCATTGGCCCGATCCGACTCCGATGTACCAGGCCACTCCCAGGAGGATCAGCTGGGCGAACACGGCCAGGCCGCGTCCCCACTGCCGGCCCGTCCACAGCGCCCATCCCGCGGCAAGGACGGCCGAACCCATGACCACGAACCAGCCCGCCGTGCCGAACAGGTTCATTCCGGGCTCACGGGTGCCGAGCAGCCCGCTCACCACGTACCAGATCGCCGCCACCACGCCCGCAAGGCCTTCCAGCGATACGACGATGGCTGCCTGACGCACGGATGCCGGGGAGGGAACAGTCACGACCTCGAGGGTAGAGGTTTGGCTTGCCCCTTTAGATAGGGTCGTCCTCTGTGCGCGCCGTGCTGATCGTTAACCCCAATGCGACGTCGACGACCCCGGCCACGCGTGATCTGCTCGCTCACGCCCTCGAGAGCCGGGTGAAGCTCACCGTCATCCACACCGACCACCGCGGCCACGCGGTGGAGATCGGCCGCGAGGCCGCGGCCGACGGTGTCGAGGTGCTGATCGTGCACGGCGGTGACGGCACCGTTAACGAGGTGGTGAACGGCATTCTCGAGGTCGGCGGGCCGGGCGTGGGGGCACCGGCCGTCGGCGTCGTGCCGGGCGGCTCCGCGAACGTGTTTGCGCGAGCACTCGGGATCAGCCCTGACCCTATCGAGGCCACGAATCAACTCGTTGACCTGCTGTCCGCCTACCGCCGTCGCAAGACCTGGCGGCGCATCGGCCTGATGGACTGCGGCGAACGGTGGGCGGTGTTCACCGCGGGCATGGGTGTGGATGGTGACGTCGTGGCCGCCGTCGAGGCGCAGCGCGCCAAGGGCCGCAAGGTCACGGCCTCGCGCTACATCCGCGTGGCGATCCGCGAGATGCTTTCCAGCGCCCGCAAGGATCCCTCGCTGACGTTGCACATCCCCGGCCGCGACCCCGTGGAGGGCGTGCATTTCGCCTTTGTGTCGAACTCCAGCCCCTGGACGTACGCCAACACGAGGCCCGTGTGGACAAACCCGACGACCTCGTTCGAGACCGGCCTGGGTGTCTTCGCGATCACCAGCATGAACGTGTGGGCCAATCTGCGGCTGGTACGCAAGATGCTGGCGAGACGCCCGCGCATAGACGCAGCGCACCTGATCCGGGAAGACGACTTACCACAACTGCGAGTGACGAGTGACACACCGGTCGCATGCCAGATCGACGGCGACTACCTCGGGCTGCGCGACACAATGACGTTCACGTCGGTGCCAAGCGCCTTGGGTGTCGTTGCGCCGTCGGTAAACACCTAGCCTGAGCAGCGATAACGCCGACGGATCAGCCGATTCAGGGCGCAGATGAAATGAGTGTAGTACAAACGAATGAGGGCTTGAAAATGCGGGCCTGCTAGTGAGGTTGCCCACTTGTTAACTGATCAGTATTGACATCTGTTCAGCCTGTGAAAAACTCGGATGCAACAGTGCAGAAACATTTCATGCGCACGCGTTAACAGCCGAGAAAACGTCAGTGCGCTGTGCTGCGCACACGGATAGATATCGACGAGGAGTTTGATCTTATGGATTGGCGCCACAAGGCGGTCTGTCGCGACGAGGATCCGGAACTGTTCTTCCCGGTGGGAAACAGTGGCCCGGCCCTCGCTCAGATCGCTGACGCGAAGCTTGTCTGCAACCGCTGTCCGGTGACTACAGACTGCCTCACCTGGGCGTTGGAGTCTGGACAGGACGCAGGCGTGTGGGGCGGAATGAGCGAAGACGAGCGGCGCGCGCTGAAGCGGCGCAATGCCCGCACCAAGGCCCGCAGCGGGGTCTAAAGCTCTCAACCCGCATCAGACACGATTACGGCCCCGACGAAAGTCGGGGCCGTAATTCTTTTGTAATGAAATTCGCGAGAATGGCGTCAGTCGATGTCAAATTTCATCGGTCGACACAAGTTACCTACTGCGCTAGACGGGCGCGGCGCCCGATCGGCACCCGCAACACCACATCCGTACCGCCGGAGTCCACCTCGTGCATACCGAGCGAACCGTCCAATTCCGCTGACACCAGCGTCCGCACGATCTGCAGTCCGAGCCGATCGGACTTCTCCAGGCTGAAGCCTTCGGGCAGTCCGCGGCCGTCGTCGTGTACCACCACATCGAGCCAACGGGCCGAACGTTCCGCGCGGATCGTCACGCACCCCTGTTGAGTGGACCTGTCGAAGGCGTGCTCGATGGCGTTCTGCACCAGTTCGGTGATCACCATGATCAAGGCCGTGGCCCGGTCGGCGTCGAGTACACCTAGTTCGCCGACCCGGTTGATCCGGATGGGGTTGTCCGAATCAACCGGAGCCGCAACGTCATTCATGATCGGCAGGATTCGGTCGATGACCTCGTCGAGGTTCACCTCTTCGTCCACCGACATCGACAGCGCGTCGTGCACCAACGCGATCGAGGACACCCGGCGCACCGACTCGATCAGCGCCTCGCGACCCTCGGCGTTGTTGGTGCGCCGCGCCTGAAGTCGCAGCAGGGCGGCGACCGTCTGCAGATTGTTCTTGACCCGATGGTGGATCTCGCGGATCGTCGCGTCCTTGGACAGCAGCGCGCGGTCGCGGCGCTTGACCTCGGTCACGTCGCGGATCAGCACGGCGGCCCCAACAGCGTTGCCGTGCACCACAAGCGGCAGCGTGCGCAGCAACACCGCGGCACCGCCGGCATCAACTTCCATCCGCATGCTCGAACCGCCGGCCAGCGAGTCACGGACGTGGTCGGCCAGTTCCTGGGCTTCGAACGGGTCCGAGATCAGCGGCCGGGTCACGGTGACCAGGTTGTGTCCCTCGAGTTCGGCCGCAAGGCCCATCCGGTGGTAGGCCGAGATGGCGTTCGGACTGGCGAACGTGACGATGCCGGTTCCGTTGAGGCGGATGAAGCCGTCTCCGACGCGTGGGCTCGAGCGCGACATGGCGACGTCACCGACATTCGGGAAGGTGCCTTCGGACAGCATCAGCAGCAGGTCGTCGGCGCAGTCGAGGTACGCGCTTTCCAGCGGACTCGCTTTGCGCGCCGCCAGTGCGGTCTGATGCGTCAGCACCGCAACCACGTTGTTGTTGTAGCGCACCGGAACAGCCTCCACGTTGAGGCTGGGGGGATCCTCCTGCAAATCCTTGTAGCCCGCCGGGTTTTGTCTTCCGATGGCGCCCGAGTCGAACGCATCGGCCACGACGGGCATCTCATGTGCCTGGTTCAGGGTGCCGACGGCGTCGGCGAGTAGCACCGTCGGCGCGGTGTTCGGTCGGACCTGCGCCACGCACACCAGCGCACCGTCATCGCGACGCACCCACATCAGGAAGTCACCGAATGAGAGGTCGGCCAGTAGCTGCCACTCACCCACCACCGCATGCAGGTGGTCAACGGCATTGCCCGGCAGCATGGTGTGCTCGGCGAGCAGGTCACCGAGGGTGGACATCGGGCCTCACTGTTGCGGTCGTCGGACCCGCATCAGCTGATCACGGCGATGAGGTCGCCGGCCTGGATCACGTCGCCGACCGAAACGCTGACCTTGCTTACGGTGCCTGCGACCTCGGCCAGCACCGGGATCTCCATCTTCATCGACTCCAGCAGCACCAGGGTGTCGCCCTCGCCGATCTGATCGCCCTCGTTCACCACGACCTCGAGCACACTGGCCACGATCTCGGCGCGAACATCCTCGGCCATCTTCACCCCTTCGGAGTCCTATGTCGTCGGCACCTGGCTCCGCGTACCTGACGCTCATATCGAACCACACCACCGGCCCGACAGAGTTGTCGCCAGGCCGTGAGAGAATAGCTACGAGCACCCGCTGGATGCGGGCTCCACAATCCCCTGTATCGAATGGAGGACGACCATGGCCAAGCGTGGCCGTAAGAAGCGCGACCGCAAGCACTCGAAGGCCAACCACGGAAAACGGCCCAATGCGGGCTCGAAGGCCGTCAAGTAGCGGCTAACCGCGCCGGATGATGGTGGTGCGGCTTATCTCGATGCGCAGCCGCTCACGCAGGCTGTCTGGGGCTTTCTCCCCGCCGCACTTGTTCGCAATCAGCTTCTTCACGCGCTCCTCCACGCCGTAGTGGCGTAGGCACGCGGGGCACTCTTCGAGGTGATGGCGCAGCTTGTCGCGGGTTTCGGCGGTGCATTCACCGTCGAGCAGCGTCCACACCTCGGCGATCACCGCAGCACACTCCGGATGCTCCGGGTCGACTGGACCGACCGGCGGCTGCCAGCGCTCTTCGTCGTGGGTCGAGCTCATGACGAAACCTCCTCAGGTGCCTCGACCTGCCCGCCGCGAATGAATCCGCGGTCGCGGGCCACGTCGGCGAGCAATTCGCGCAGCTGACGCCTGCCCCGGTGCAACCGGGACATGACGGTGCCGATCGGGGTATCCATGATCTCGGCGATCTCCTTGTACGGGAACCCTTCCACGTCGGCGTAGTACACCGCCATCCGGAACTCCTCGGGCAGCGCCTGCAGCGCGTCCTTGATCTCGCTGTCCGGAAGGGCCTCCAAAGCCTCCACCTCGGCCGAGCGCAGCCCGGTCGACGAATGCTCGGCGTTGGCCGCAAGCTGCCAGTCGGTGATCTCTTCGGTCGGATACTCCGCAGGCTGGCGCTGCTTCTTGCGGTAGCTGTTGATGTAAGTGTTGGTCAGGATCCGGTACAGCCACGCCTTGAGGTTCGTGCCCTCGCGGAACGAGCGGAAGCCTGCATACGCCTTCACCATGGTTTCCTGCAGCAGGTCCTCGGCGTCCGCCGGATTTCGCGTCATGCGCAGCGCGCCGCCGTACAGCTGGTCGAGCAAAGGTATCGCGTCACGCTCGAACCGGGCGGTCAGCTCGGCGTCTGACTCGTCCGATCTCGCGGGCGCCGAATCGGACCCCGACCCGTCAATGTCGCTCATCGCGGGAAGCACCGTCCCTTCTGTTGCGGCGCCACCAAACAGGCCCGGCAGGTCCACCGGACGCTCTAAGGCAAGTGCTGGCACCTTGACCCCTCCTTCGATCGTAGAGGTTGAGACGGACATCTTTCCCGGCTGCCGCTGCTGGCAGCCCTAACTCCCGTCAATAACAGTGCCACCGGCCGGGCTTGTTCCCGCACTACGCTCGAGCCCGTGACTCGTGCGGCAACTCCTGCGCTCGCGGTCCTGGTGGCAGCCGGGGTGCCCCACGAGGTCCTGCAGTACCACCACGACCCCCGCAATTCGTCTTTCGGCGAGGAGGCCGCGTTCGCGCTGGCGCACATGGAGGGCGTCGACCCTGAGCAAGTGTTCAAAACGCTGGTGGTGGCAATGCCGGCGGGGCCCCGGAGCGGCGGCCGCGACATCAGACTCGGCGTCGCCGTGTTGCCGGTGCCCGCCAAGCTCTCGCTCAAGGCGACCGCCACCGCGCTGGGCGCGCCGAAGGCCACGATGGCTGAACGCGCGGCCGCCGAACGTTCGACCGGATACGTGATCGGCGGGATCTCGCCGTTCGGCCAGCGCAAGACCTTGCCCACAGTTGTCGACGAGTCGGCTCTGACCTGGGATCGCATACTGTGCAGCGCGGGCAAGCGAGGCTGGGACGTCGCGGTGCTTCCGCGGGATCTGATCGCACTGACCAACGCGACGACCGCCGCCATCCGCGCCTGACCATCTGCCGAACGTGGGTTACCCGCACGCTTTTGGAGCCAAAGGTGTGCCGGTAACCCACGTTCGCGCTGGGGTGCGTCGGCCGGAGTCATAGGGTGAGGCCATGTCGCTCTCAGGGAAGACCATGTTCATCTCCGGAGCCAGCCGCGGTATCGGGCTGGCGATCGCCAAGCGCGCGGCCGCCGACGGCGCGAACATCGCGCTGGTCGCAAAGACGGCCGAACCACACCCCAAGCTCGAAGGCACCGTCTACACCGCGGCCAAGGAGATCGAGCAGGCGGGCGGCCAGGCGCTGCCGATCGTCGGCGACATCCGCGACGGCGACTCGGTCGCATCGGCAGTGGAGGCGGCGGTCGCGCAGTTCGGCGCGATCGACATCTGCGTCAACAACGCCTCGGCGATCAACCTGGGTTCGGTGACCGAGGTCCCACTCAAGCGGTTCGACCTGATGAACGGGATCCAGGTGCGTGGCACGTACTCGGTGTCGCAGGCGTGCATTCCCCACATGATGGGACGCGAGAATCCGCACATCCTGACGCTGTCGCCGCCGATCCGGTTGGAGCCCAAGTGGCTCAAGCCCACGGCCTACATGATGGCCAAATACGGGATGACGCTGTGCGCCTTGGGAATTGCCGAGGAGATGCGCGATACGGGCATCGCCTCCAATACGCTGTGGCCCCGCACAATGGTGGCGACGGCGGCGGTGCAGAACCTGCTAGGCGGCGACGAGGCCATGGGCCGGGCCCGCAAGCCGGAGGTGTACTCCGATGCCGCGTACGTGATCCTCAACAAGCCGGCCCGCGAGTACACCGGCAACACCCTGCTGTGCGAGGACGTGTTGCTGGAGTCCGGGGTCACCGATCTGTCGGTCTACGACTGCGTGCCCGGTGCCGAACTCGGTGTCGATCTGTGGGTGGACACACCGAACCCGCCCGGATACGCCGGCCCCTAGTTCACCTTCGTTGGTCTTCCGAAGCGCGCATGCACACCCGGCGAGTACAGCCCGCGCATTCGTTCGCCCACGACGTCCACTCCACTCGCGGCGAGCAGATCATCCTCCAAGTCGAGGATGTGTGCCTCGCGCAGCGGCCACTCGCCATGTTCGTTGGGCACCCACCACGTGCGTCCGGCCTTTCGGGTGTGCCCGCCCCAGCGCGCGGTGAGCCACACCTCCAGCGGCGTCGGCGTCACCGGGTCGCCGATCCGAACTCTGAGTCTGCTGCGCAGTCCCCTGGTCGGCAAGCGCCGCACACTTGTATACGTGATCTCACCGTCGCGCTGGATGACGCGCATCTTCGCCCAGGTGTACGGAACTCCCATCAGCGCTCGCGTGAGCCCCACCACGGCCAGTCGCTCGGTCTCCAGTGACCTGAAGAGCACGCCGTGTCGGCCGGCGTCGTCAACCGAGTACAGCCGGATGTTGGTCTCGGCGAAGCGTCCGAAGTACGGCAGTCGCAGCGACGTGCCCAACGCGCTGTGGCGCATCACGAACGGCACCAGCGCCACATAGGTGAGGCCGTCGGAGAACACGTCCGGGCGGGTGCCCGGCGGAAACAGGTGCGCGACGCGCTGCGGCTGGACCGGCCAGTGGACGAAGGTGAGGTCGCTCCAGAACTGGTCGAACAGCACGAGCCGCGGCAGCGGCGGCGCGGTGACCTGAAAGCTCACCGCGCCATCGTGGCACGCGCGGGGGCCATGTCTTCGCGCTACGACGATGTCCGTTGGCGACCGCCGAGCATGCCGTGCACGTTGTCCGCGAAGGCCGCGGTGGTGAAGCACGTCGGTTCGGCGAACTCTTCGAAGGTGAGCGCGTCATTCCAGCTCGCGTCGGCGGCGGCACGCAGCAGCGGCTTCGTCATCGCCATCGCATGCGGGGGCATGTCAGCGATACGCGAGCACCATTCGTCGGCCGCGTTCAGCAGCTCGCCGTGAGCGACCACCTGCTGCACCAGCCCAAGACGCAAGGCGGTCTCAGCATCGATGTGCTCGCCGCGCAGGTAGAACGCCAACGCTCCCTGATAGCCCAGCCGTCGGGTCAGCGCCCAACTGGTCCCGACCTCAGGAATGAGTCCAAGCCGACCGAAGGCGGGCACGATCACGGCCCGTTCACTGGCGATGACGAGGTCGCACGTCATCGCCCACGCCAATCCGACACCGGCAGCGGGGCCGTTGAGCGCGGCGACGAACAGGGTGTCCGAACCGGCGATGAGCCGGGCGATGCCGCCGAATTCCCGTCTGATCCAACGCCATACGTCGGCGCCGCCCTCCGGGGCATCGCGGTTCTCGATGGCCGCGCCCATCATCTTCAGGTCGCCGCCGGCGCTGAAACCCGGATCGGAACCGGTGATGACGATGGATCGCACGTCGGGGTCGGCATCCAGGGCGGTCAGCGCCCGACGCAGTTGTCGTACCAGCGGCGCGGAGAGCACGTTTAGCCGCTGCGGCTCGTCGAGCGTGACGACCGCTCGGTCACCGCGGCGGTCCACCCGCACCCGTTCCGGAGCGTCAGTGGCGTCGCCTTCGGCCAGCAACCGCCGGTACAGGGAATCGGCTTCGCTCTTCATGGTGGTTACTCCTCAGTTTCATTGGCGCGCAACGCCGTCCAGGCTGCATCAGCGAACGTATCGACGGCGCCGCGCGGAAGCCTGGCCGCTGAGCCCGCCACCCAATAGCGCGAGAACTCCTGTGCAGGCCCGAGCCACAGCGCGGCGGTGATCCCGATATCCAGCGGTCTTAGCGCCCCGTAAGCCTGGTGCGGGCGCCACCAGTCCCGGACCGCCTCGAAAAAACCGCTGTTGCAATGCCGCAGCTCGTCACTGTCCAGCCGGGAACCCAGCAACAGCGCGGCCTCGCCGCGGTGTGCGGTCACCCATCGCAGGTGATACCTCACACCGCCACGAATACCTCCCTCGGCCGTAGCGTGTTCGCGCAGCATCGTGATGAACCCCGCCTGGTACTCGCTAATCAATTGCGCGTAGACGGCGGTCGCCAGCGACAGCTTGTCGGGAAAGTGGTGATAGAGCGCGCCGACGCTCACCTCGGCCTCGCGCCGCACCTCGTCCAAGGTCGCTGAAAGTGCCCCATTGATCGCGAACCGCCGGCGCGCCACGTTCAACAATCGGGCCCGTGCGTCCACGCTTGTTCGAGGCACGAGCAATACTCTATCAATACCGAGGATTTCTCGGTATTAGTGGACGGCGAGGCTTGCCCCTTTCACGCTGCGCAGACGTGGGCACCGAGCATGAGCTGAGGCCACATGACCGCAGTCTGGACGAAGGCCAGGATCTCGGAACCGGCGGGCAACCGGACGCGGAACGCGGTGTCGAACAGTTGCACCTGCTCGGCGTCGAAGAAAGCCCACACCAGCCCGATGAGCAGGTACGGAATCGCAAGCCACAGCGCGAATTCGATCATCGCCGCCACGCTCACCTTCCGGCTCAGCACCCGGCGCAGAATGCTCACACCAACGCGCGTTCTCGGCGCACCCGGCGCCGCACATCTGCCAGCAGGACGTAACTGCCGCCCTGACGGACGAACACCGGCAGGAATCGGTTCGCCAAAGCGACTACCAGGAAAAGACTTTCGAAGAGCCACTGCCGGAAATCACCCCACTGCACACCCATGGCATCACGGAAGACCGGTGCCAGGAATCCGATGGTGAGGAATTTGAGCAACGGCCGGAATGGCAGGCCCAGCACGGGGTTGATCATGTGCAGGTTCAGCAGGTCGAACAGATAGCCGCGGACGTGATCATCGATGCTGACCCGAGTGCACGCCGTGGCCCAGTACGAATCGAATTCCGCTCGGGTGGGCGGCCATTGGTCCTCGGTCACCTGCAGCGTCGTGCCCAGCGTCCATGCCGACTGGTAGAACTGCTCGGCCTGTTCAGCGGTCATCTCACCACGCAGTAGTTGATACGTGTCGTCCAGTCCCACGAACAGGCACGCCGCCACCCACATCTGGAGGTCGCGGTCAAAAGCGTTGTAACGCACCGGGCTGTCCGGGGTGGACTTGACGTGCCGATGCGCACCGTTGACGGCCTCACGGAAAGCCGCGCGGTCCCGCGGCGTGCCAATGATCGCGACCGCGAGGTATTGGAACGTCGTCCTCGCCCGCTTCCACGGATGCTTGAGCAGATTGCCCGAGTCCACCTTGCTTTCGACGACGCCGTAGCCCACCCCGGGACGCGACAGCTGCATGATGACGTTGGCCGCTCCCGCGGCGAACGACCAGAAATCCATTGCATCGGCCGCGGTGACCTGTTCGTCGGGGTCCCACCTGGGCGTGCGCCTGCGGATGGTGATGCGGCAGCGTTCAGCGGTCATATCGTGCACACTGCCGGGACGATCAACACCGGCCACGAGGCGATCGATGCGAGAATCGACATGATCCGCGCGGACCCGTCCCAGCCGATCTGGTCGCCGACGATAGCCGTCCACGCCATGCCGATGAGCAGGTAGGGAACCGCGAGCATCGCCCCGGTACCGATCCACTCGGCGATGGTCATCTCGAAGGCGAGGACCTTCCTGGCAGCCGCGAGCATGCAGCTATGTTAATGGCTATTCCGCCTTGAGCGGCGGTACATGCCGGAAAGTCCGCTACAGCAGCGTGGCCTGTTCGGGTTCGGGCTCGGCGGGCTCGATCAACTCGGGGCCATTGTTGCGAATGCTGTTGACCAGCCGGGACACTTCACGGATCTCGATCCGGTCCAGGTCACCATGGCCACGCAGCAGCCCCTCGTCGATCGGCGCGTCCGGGTCGAGCCAGCGGTCCCAGTCGGGTTCACTGATGGTCAGCGGCATCCGGTCGTGGATCTCGGCCAGTGGGCCCGCGGCGTCGGTGGTGATGATGGTGCAACTCAACAACGGCGCCGAGTCCTTCGGCGCGTCCCGGGGGCGCCACGTCGACCACAGACCGGCCATGAACAGCGGCTCACCATCGCCGCCGTACATGTAGAACGGCGTCTTGGGAGCCGCCTTGCGAGCCTTGGAAGACGAAGCCTCTCCGTTGGGCCGCCATTCGTACCAACCGTCCATCGGTATGAGGCACCGCTTGCTCTTCGCCGAGTTCCGGAAGACGGGCGAGGTGGTGAGTTTTTCCGAACGCGCGTTGATCAACAGCGGTCCCTTGGTGTCCGGACCGCCGTCTTCGGCGGTCTTGGCCCACGGCGGGACGAGACCCCAGCGCATCGACCGCAGCCGACGGGTCGACTCGTCGTCGGGCTCGCTGTGCCGTTTCACGACGGTGTTGATCGTCGTCGTGGGCGCGACGTTGTAATTGGCGGCCGGCGCGTCCTTCTTCGCCGCCGCCACGCTCTCGTCGATCGCCTGGATCTTCTCGGCCAACAACGCCGGATCGGTGGTCACCGCGAATCGTCCACACATATATCCCATGTTGGCACGCCGAACCGACAAGGCAGGATAGAGCCGTGAGCAACTGGCAGGCACCGTCGACCTCACGTCCCGTGCATGCGACGGTCACCGTGCCGGGGTCCAAATCGCTGACCAATCGCGCGCTGGTGCTGGCGGCGCTGGCGACGGCGAACGGCACGTCGACGATCAGCGGCGCGCTGCGCAGTCGCGACACCGATCTGATGATCGGCGCGGTCGCCGCGCTCGGTGTCACGGTCGACGGCGCCGACACCGAACTGACCCTCAGCGGCGCGATCGACCCGCAGCCGGGCACCCGCATCGACTGCGGCCTGGCCGGCACCGTCCTGCGGTTCGTACCACCGGTGGCGGCGCTGAGCACGACGACGGTGACGTTCGACGGCGACGAGCAGGCCCGGTCCCGGCCCATCGCTCCGCTGCTCGATGCTCTGCGCAATCTCGGTGTCGACGTCGAGGGTGACGCGCTGCCGTTCACCGTCCACGGGTCCGGGTCGGTGGCGGGCGGGACGGTCGAGATCGACGCATCGTCGTCCTCACAGTTCGTGTCGGGTCTGCTGCTCTCCGGTGCGGCGTTCACCGAAGGCTTGACCATCGTGCACACCGGGGAGTCGGTGCCCTCGGCCCCGCACATCGCGATGACGATCGCCATGCTTCGCGACGCCGGAGTCGACGTCGACGACACGCTCCCCAACCGGTGGCACGTCTCCCCCGGCCCGATCGCCGCCAGGCACTGGATCGTCGAGCCCGACCTCTCCAACGCGGTCCCGTTCCTGGCTGCCGCGGTGGTCTCCGGAGGCGCCGTCCGCATCATCGGGTGGCCGCCGGCCAGCATCCAGCCCGCCGACACGATCCTGAGGGTTCTCAAGAACCTGGGCTCAGTTGTCCGCCAAGGTGATTCGTATCTCGAGGTGCAGGGGCCCGAGTCCTATACGGGCATCGACGTCGATCTTCACGACGTGGGTGAGCTGACACCTGCGGTGGCCGCGCTCGCTGCCGTCGCCCCAGACGGGTCGGTGTCGCAGCTACGCGGTGTCGCGCATCTGCGCGGGCACGAAACCGACCGGCTTGCAGCACTTTCCGCAGAGATCAACGGCCTCGGCGGAAAATGTGAGGAGACGCCCGACGGTCTGCTGATCACCGCGAGTCCGCTGCATGGCGGGCTGTGGCGATCGTACGCCGATCACCGGATGGCCACCGCCGGAGCCATCGTGGGGTTGCGCGTCGACGGCGTCGAGGTCGAGGACATCGGCACCACCGCGAAGACGCTGCCCGACTTCCCGCAGATGTGGGCCGACATGCTGGCGGGCGATTGAGCCCTCGCGAGTACGACGAGTCCGACGTCCGGGTCCGTCCGGGCAGAGGATCGCGGCCGCGCACCAAGAACCGCCCGGATCACGCCGACGCCCACGAAGCCATGGTCGTCACCGTCGACCGCGGCCGGTGGGGATGTGCGCTCGACCACGACCCCGACCGCCTGGTCACCGCCATGCGAGCGCGCGAACTGGGGCGCACGCCCATCGTCGTCGGCGACGACGTCGGCATCGTCGGCGACGTCTCGGGCAAGCAGGACACGCTGGCTCGCATCGTCCGACGCGGCGAGCGGCGAACGGTGTTGCGCCGCACCGCCGATGACACCGATCCAACCGAACGCGTCGTCGTCGCCAACGCCGATCAGCTGCTGATCGTGGTCGCTCTCGCCGACCCGCCGCCGCGCACAGGTCTGGTGCAGCGCGCACTCATCGCCGCATACGCCGGCGGCTTGGAACCCATTCTGTGCCTGACCAAGACCGACCTCGCACCCCCCGAGCCGTTCGCCGCCGAATTCGCCGACCTCGATCTCACTGTCACGACCGCCGGACGAGACGATCCCCTCGACGCCGTGGCCCCGCTGCTCGCCGGCAAGCTAACGGTACTCCTCGGACATTCCGGGGTCGGTAAGTCGACGTTGGTGAATCGCCTTGTCCCGGAGGCGGATCGGGCGACCGGTGAGGTGACGGACATGGGCCGGGGCAGGCATACCTCGACGCAATCTGTCGCGCTCCCACTGAGTGTCGGCGGCTGGGTCGTTGACACTCCCGGGATCCGGTCATTCGGCCTGGCGCACATCGAACCCGATGATGTGATGCTCGCTTTCTCCGATCTGGCCGAGGCGATCGACGACTGCCCGAGGGGCTGCGGCCACATGGGCCCGCCTGCCGACCCCGAATGCGCGCTGGACACGCTGACCGGCCCCGCCGCCGTTCGGGTCGCCGCCGCACGCCGACTGCTGGCGGCGCTGCGGGAGGGTCACTGAAAAGGGCGAGGCCCTCTCCTTGCGGAGAGGGCCTCTAGAGCGGGTGTGGGCTCAGCGGTGATAGCCGGGGACCATTTCCTCGACGCGGCCCACGCCGTGATGGGTGGTGGGCGCCTGGGGGGCAGGGTGCGCGGTGGTCGTCGGGGCGTACTGGTAGCCGGGGCCGACCGGTTCTTGGGTCTGGGCGCTGGCGATGCCGGCCATGCCCAGCGCGGCGGCGCCGATGGCCAGCGGCATTGCGATGCGGGCGACGGTCTTGGCGAAGGTGTTGTTCTTCATGTCGATACTCCTGTGTGAGTTGGCTTTCGGCCATATCGCCGGGGTGTGCCTGCGATGACTCAAGAATGCCGCCACCTGGCATCGGTGTATGTCGGGCGATCAGCCGGTCCACCGGGGGATTCGCTTGTCCCCCGATCGGCGGACACGAAAGAGCCCTCCCCACAACGGGAAGGGCTTTCTCGGTCGAGTCAGATCAGGCGGCGAGTTCCCGCCCACTTTGCAGCCGCTTCTCGCGGCGTCGTGCGCGCACTGCGGAGATCGCCGACTTGAGCCCACGTCGCTGCTCGGGCTCGAGTTCGTCGAACATCCGCTCACTGCGGGTCTCCGGTGCATCGTCGCGGGTGGCGCGCAGGTACTTGTCCGGCAGCGACAACTTGGCGATGGTGCGCCACGTCTTGCCGTACTGCACGAGGAAGTTGCCCGTCGTGTACGGCAGGTCGTACTTGTCGCACAACTGGCGCACCCGGATCGAGATCTCCTCGTACCGGTTGCTCGGCAGGTCCGGGTACAGGTGATGCTCGATCTGATGGGACAGGTTGCCGCTCATGAACCGCAGTGCAGGACCCGCTTCGAAGTTGGCACTGCCCAGCATCTGGCGCAGGTACCACTGACCCTTGCTCTCGCCGACCATGTCGGTCTTGGTGAATTTCTCTGCGCCGTCGGGGAAGTGGCCGCAGAAGATCACGGCGTTGGCCCACACATTGCGGATGACGTTGGCAACCGCGTTGGCCTTCAGCGTCGACATGAAAGTCGCACCCGGGGACAGCGACGTCAGCGCCGGCCACACCACGTAATCCTTGGCGACCTGGTGGCCGGCCTTCACGCCGAACTCGCGCACGCGTTTCATCGTTGCGGCACGGTCGTCGCCGCCCTTGGCGATCTTGCCCAGCTCCAGGTGCTGCAGCCCCACACCCCATTCAAAGCCGATGGCCAGCAGGGTGTTGAAGAGCAGGTTGCCGTAAAGGTTGAACGGCTTCCACTTCGCGTCGCGCGTGACCCGAATGACGCCGTAGCCCACGTCGTCGTCCATGCCCAGGATGTTTGTGTACTTGTGATGCATGAAGTTGTGGGTGAAGCGCCAGTGCTTGGACGACCCGCTCATGTCCCACTCCCACGTCGAGGAGTGAATCTCGGGATCGTTCATCCAATCCCACTGGCCGTGCATGACATTGTGGCCGATTTCCATGTTCTCGATGATCTTGGCCACGCCCAGGGTGACGGTGCCCGCCCACCACGCCGAGCGGCGCGAGCTCGCGGCCAGCGTCAGTCGACCCGCCAACTCGAGAGCACGCTGGGCGGCGATGGTGCGGCGGATGTAGCGCGAGTCGCGCTCGCCGCGGGAGTCTTCGATGTCCTGGCGGATGGAATCCAGCTCAACAGCCAGACTCTCGATGTCCGCTTCGGACAGATGCGCGAATTCAGGAACGTCAGTGATTGCCATCGTCAAACCTCCTCTCAAATACCTACGTTATCGTAACCTACGTACCCGTAGGTTACTGGTCGGTAAACCTTATACGTCCAGTACGCAGTCGCCCGAAGCTGCGGAAACACAGGTCTGTATCCGGGTGCCCGGCTCGTGTTCGGCGCCCGTACGCAGGTCACGGACGTGCCCGTCGAGCAGGCCCACGACACAGGATTGGCAGATGCCCATCCGGCAGCCAAATGGCATCCGCACACCGGCACCCTCGCCGGCATCCATCAACGGCGTCGCGGCGTCCACCGTCACGGTCTTACCGCTGCGTGCAAACTCCACGGTGCCGCCCTGACCGTGTGCCGCGGCCTTGGACACCGCGAAACGTTCCAGGTGCAGTTGATCGGCGATGCCCGCGGCCGACCACACGCGCTCAGCGGCGTCGAGCATGCCCTCGGGGCCGCACGCCCAGACGTGGCGCTCGCGCCAGTCGGGCACCTCATGGTCGAGGCGAGACAGATCCAGGCGACCCTCGGTTCGGGTGGCACGCAGTCGTAAGCGGTACCCCTCATGACCGCGCTGCAGGTCCGCCAGCTCCGTCGCGAAGAGCACATCGGATTCCGTTGGCGCCGAATGCAAGTGGACGATATCGGTGATCTGATCGCGACGGGTCAGGGTACGCAGCATCGACATCACCGGGGTGATGCCCGAACCGCCGGTGATGAACAGCACCTTCGCCGGAGCCGGGTCGGGCATCACGAAGTTGCCCTGCGGTGCGGCCAGTCGCACGATCGTGCCGGGTGCGACCCCGCCGACGAGGTGGGTCGAAAGGAATCCCTCGGGCATGGCCTTGACCGTGATCGTGATCGTGCGCCTCGACCTGGAAATCACCGGTCCCGTGGCGCCGGCCGTGACCGGGCTCGAGGTCAGCGAGTACGACCGCCAACGCCAGCGTCCGTCGACCAGCAGTCCGATGCCTATGTACTGGCCCGGTTGGTAGTTGAAGGAAAAGCCCCACCCCGGCTTGATGACGAGGGTCGCCGAATCCTCGGTCTCGCGGCGCACTTCCACCACTCGGCCGCGCAGTTCACGCGCCGACCACAGCGGGTTGGCGAGTTTGAGGTAGTCGTCGGGTAGCAGTGGTGTGGTGATCCGCTGAGCGACGGTACGCAGCGCATGCCAGGCCGGGTGCTTCTCACCGACGACACCCGCTCGGGCCGTGTCGGCGACATTAGCCGAGATCTTTATCGAGTTCTTGGCCACGCAACCTACGGTACCGTAACTTACGGTCCCGTACTCAATACAGTTACCGCCGTCACAGCAGCTCGAGCAGGAACGGCAGCTCCTGCGGGGCGTACCAGGCCAAGTCATGGTCTTGGGCATCGCCGACCACGAACTCGGCGTCTTCGTCACCCAGGTCAGCGTCGTCGACGGCCTCGATTGCGGCCACCACCGCGGGCTCGGCATCGGCGTTGTCGACGTACGCCGCGATCACGTCGCTGAATGCGATCGGGCCGGACAGCCGCACCACCGCGTCGTCGAGATCGGGCCGAGGTGTCAGGTCACCGGCCTCGGCCACCACCACCGCCCGGCGCGACGGCATGTCCGATGCGCCCTCCCCTGCGAGCAGTCGCAGCGAGGCGAGTGCCGCCTCACGCAGCGCCACGTCGGCCAATTCGTCGTCGTCGCCCTGGGCATAGGCCTCGCGCAGCGTCGGCGTCACCGCGAACGCCGTTCCGCTGCGGGCGTGCAACATTTGGTCCGCGACGAGCTGCTGCAACATGGCCAGGGTCGCTGGGACGTAGACGCGCACGTCCGAAGGTTAACCGGCTCCGCTCTTGCCGGCTTCGGGATCCTTCTCGACCACGATCACGAAATCGTCGCCGTGCTGTGTGACCCCGCTGACGACGGCGTTGTTGACCGCTTCGGACGCGTACTGCCGCCGCACCACCTTCGGGTCGTTGCGCAGGTCTTTCACCAGCGCGACCGCCAGGCCGACCATGACGAGCAGGAAGGGCAAAGCCGCGATGATGGTGATGGTCTGCAGCCCCTTCAGCGCGTCTTCTCCGCCGACCAGCAGCATCACGGCCGCCACCGCTCCCATCGCGACACCCCAGAAGATGACGGTGCCCCGGCCCGGTTTGATGGTCCCCCGTTCGGATAGCGAACCCATCACGATCGACGCTGCGTCCGCGCCGGAGACGAAGAAGATCGCGACCAGCACCATCACCAAAACGCTCGCGACCGTCGCTATCGGGTATTGGTCGAGCAGACCGAACAGCTGCGCCTCGATGCTGCCCTCGCCCGCGAGGTCGACGCCTTCCTGCTGGAGCTTGATCGCGGCTCCACCGAAGACCGCGAACCACACCAGCGAAACCAGGCTGGGCACCAGCAGCACCCCCGCGACGAACTGCCGGATGGTGCGCCCACGCGAGATCCGTGCGATGAACATGCCGACGAACGGCGTCCAGGACACCCACCATGCCCAGTAGAAGATGGTCCACGCCTGCAGCCAGGTGTTCACCTCGGCGCCCTCGGCCCCGGTGCGCGCGGACATCATCGCTATGTCGCCCAGGTAGCTGGCCATCGCGGTCGGCATCAGGTTGAGGATGAAAACCGTTGGGCCGACGACGAATACGAACAGCGCCAGCGAGACGGCCAGTACCATGTTGATGTTCGACAACCATTGGATGCCGCGGGCGATCCCCGACACCGCGGACAGTACGAACGCGATCGTCAGCACGGTGATGATCACGATCAGGATCGTGTTGCCGGATTCGCCGATTCCGCCGACGATCTGCAGGCCGCTACGGATCTGCAGCGCCCCCAGCCCGAGCGATGCCGCTGATCCGAACAGCGTGGCGAAGATCGCCAACATGTCGATGACCTTGCCCCACGGGCCATTTGCGCGTGCGCCCAGCAGCGGCTCGAACGCCGCGCTGATCAGCTGTAGCCGGCCCTTCCGGTACACGCCGTACGCGATCGCCAGCCCGACGACCGCGTAGATCGCCCAGGGGTGCAGGGTCCAGTGGAACAGCGTGGTCGCCAATGCGTTCTGGACCGCCTCCGGATTACCCGCGTCGCCGGTTCCCGGCGGCGGGGTGGTGAAGTGCGTCAGGGGCTCGGCGACACCGAAGAACATCAGCCCGATCCCCATGCCTGCGGAGAACATCATGGCGATCCAGGACACTCCGTTGAACTCGGGCTCCTCATCGTCGCGGCCCAGCGGGATGGTTCCGTAGCGGCCGAGCGCCAGCCAGAGCACGAAAACCACGAACCCCGAGCCCGTCAGGACGAACAACCAACCGGTGTTGTCCATGACCCAGGTCAGCGCGCTGCCCGACGCGTCGGACAGCGACGGGGTGCTGACGAAGCCCCAGACCAGAAACCCGACCGCGATGACTGCGGTGACCCCGAAGACGACCCAGTCCACTCCGCGCGACCGTGTGTACGCGGCTTCTTCGACGGGTACATCCAGGACTGGATGCGGAATGACCCGGTCAGTGGGCGACGAGAGGGTCCGCCGGACGGGCGTTTTCGGTTTCGGGTGCTCGGCGTCGATGCTCACCGATGAGCCATTCCCACCGCGGCTGAATTTCAACCAAGATCAGAAATGCGACCGTTCATCGTGCCGCTTCGAGCAATTCATCCAGCGATTCGCGCAACAGGGCCGGCAGCATGTCGACGTCGCTCATCGCGTCGCGGTCGGCGTTGATGCCGAAATAGAGCATGCCGTTGTACGACGTCACACCGATGGCAAGGACCTGGTTGTGCAATAGCGGTGGTACCGAATAGGTCTCGAGCAACTTGGCGCCCGCGACGTACATCTGTTTCTGCGCGCCAGGAACATTGGTGATCAGGAGGTTGAACTGTCGCGCCGAGAAGCCCGTTGCCACGCGAATGCCCATGGCGTGCAACGTCGGTGGCGCGAAGCCCGACAACGTGACAATGGTCCTGGCGTCGACCAAACTGGCGGCGGTGGGGTGCGACTCGGTGGTGTGCGCGATCTGCGACAGCCGGACGACCGCATTGCCCTCCCCTACCGGAAGATCCACGAGGAACGGCGATACCTCGCTGATCGCCTGGCCGGGCCCCGTCGTGTCGAGGTCGGCGTCGGGGTAGACCGACATCGGGGCCATCGCGCGCATCGTCGTGGTCGCCGAAACCGGCTCGCCACGGGACAGCAGCCAGTTTCTCAACGCACCCGCCACCACCGCGAGCACCACGTCGTTGACGTCACAGTCGTACCGGGCCCGGACCAGGCGGAAATCCTCCAGGTCGCCGCTGGCCACCGCGAACCGGCGGTTGCGGGACACCGTGGTGTTCAGCGGGCTGTTCGGCGCGGTGCCACGCGCGGCGGTACGGACCACGTCGACGAATCGCCTGCCGACGTCGGCCAGTTGACCGGCATTGGTGACGACACCGGTGACCGCCGAGCGCAGCTCCCCGATTTGTTCGGCGGGACGGGTCACCCATTCGCCGACGGCACCGAACAGCAGTCCGCGGTCACTGGGTTCGCGCGCCGGAATCCAGATATCCTCACCGAACTCCGGGCGCTTCTGCGTGCGGTCGGCGATGACGTGTCCGATCTCCAGCGCCGTCATCCCGTTCACCAGCGCCTGATGCGACTTGGTGTAGATCGCGATCCGGTTCTTGGCCAGACCCTCGATCAGGTACATCTCCCACAGCGGCCTGGACTTGTCCAACTGCCGGGAGCCCAGCCGTGCGATCAGTTCGTGCAGCTGGTTGTCGCTGCCCGGAGACGGCAGGGCCGAACGGCGAATGTGGTAGGTGATATCGAAGTCGGGGTCGTCCACCCAGACGGGGCGCGCCAGTCCGAGGGTCACTTCGCGAACCTTCTGGCGGTAGCGCGGAATCTGTGGGAGCCGCTGCTCGACGGTTTCGAGCAGGGTTTCGTAGCTCAGTCCATTGCGCGGCTTGCGCAGAATCGACAGCGACCCCACATACATCGGCGTCGACGTGTTCTCCATACGGAAGAACGCCGCGTCGGAGGCCGACAACCTGGTCACCATCGCCGCGACGCCCCCTCGTTGACTACGCGGTTCTCGGCCGCGGTGGTTCTGATTACCAACGTAGCGACCAATCCTGTCGTTGCGCAGCACGGGTGCAGAGAACCCACTGCAAACCGTGCGATCATGAACAGGTCTGCAACTCTCCGGCAGATGCCGTCCCTGCCCCGTCAATCGCCGGAGAGCATTTCATGACCACACCCCCGACCCCTAAGCCGGGTGCACCATTGGTATCGCCGGTAGTCGACTACGAGCCGCAGCCCGTCGGCTTGGCGGCATGCCGATCGAAGCCGGTGCTGCACCGTCGTGCCTCGCGGCCGTCGTCGCCCGCGCGATACGGGGCGGCGGTTCGGGAAGCGGATCCGCCGCGCACCGCCGTCATGTTCGCCGATGCCGCGTTGCGAAGGGTGCTCGAGGTGATCGATCGGCGCAGGCCGGTGGCGCAGCTGCGGCCACTGCTGGCGCCCGCGCTGATCGACACGGTCATCGAGTTGAGCCGGTCCTCGCATAGTCGGAACGATCGCACGACAGGGGTGCGCACCGTCGCGAGGCTGCACCGGGTGCGGCTGCGCATCGTCGACGGCACCGACGGCACCGAAGCCGAGGTGTTCGGGACGTTCACCAATGGGCCGCGGGTGCGTGCGCTGGCCGCACGCATCGAGCTTTACCGGGATCGCTGGCGCATCGTCGCTCTGCAGATCGGCTGAGCCGGCGACCCGCCCTAGCCGCGCCGCTTGGTTTCGCGGGCCTGCTGACGCGCGGCCTCCCGCCGTTCCCTGCGTGAGCCGGTGGATGCGGCATGCTTACCGCCCCCGCCCGTGCGCCTGACCTCGGTTGACCCGTCCTCGGCAGGGCCGCTGTAGGTCATCGGTGGCGGTTCGTTGTCAATTCCCTTGGCTTGTATGCCGGTCGGCGCCGGACGCTCCTTGGTGGCGACTCCACCCTGGGTGCCCTCCTGAGCCTTGGCAGCGGCGGCCTGCGCGAACTCCGCGAGTCCCTGCGGCGCGGCGACCGGCGCCACCGCCGGTGCGGGCGCGGCTTCGACCGACACGTTGAACAGGAAGCCGACCGACTCCTCCTTCATGGCATCGAGCATGCCGATGAACATGTCGTAGCCCTCACGCTGGTACTCGACCAGCGGGTCGCGCTGCGCCATCGCGCGCAGGCCGATGCCCTCCTTGAGGTAGTCCATCTCGTAGAGATGCTCGCGCCACTTGCGGTCGACCACGTTGAGCAACACGTTGCGTTCCAGCTGACGCATCGCGCCCTCGCCGGCGATTTCCTCGAGCTCCTTCTCGCGGACCGCGTACGCGCGCTCCGCGTCCTTGATCAGCGCGTCGAGCAGCTCTTCGCGGGTCAGCTCGCCGGGCTCGCCGACGGCGTCGGAGTCGATGAGGTCGTGATGGTCGATGCCCACGGGGTACAGCTGCTTCAGCGCGGTCCACAGCTGCTCGAGGTCCCAATCCTCGGAGTAGCCCTCGGCGGTCGCACCGTTCACGTAGGCCGTCACCACGTCGATGAGCATCTTGTGAGCCTGGTCGGCGAGGTTCTCGCCCTCCAGGATCCGGCGGCGCTCGTCGTAGATGACCATGCGCTGCTTGTTCATCACTTCGTCGTACTTCAGGACGTTCTTGCGGACCTCGAAGTTCTGCTGCTCGACCTGCGTCTGCGCGCTCTTGATCGCGCGGCTGACCATCTTGGCCTCGATCGGCACATCGTCGGGCAGGTTCAGCCGGGTCAGCAGCGACTCCAGCGTCGCACCGTTGAACCGCCGCATGAGCTCGTCACCGAGTGAGAGATAGAACCGGGACTCGCCCGGATCGCCCTGGCGGCCCGAACGACCGCGCAGCTGGTTGTCGATACGGCGGGACTCATGGCGTTCGGTGCCGAGCACGTAGAGGCCGCCGACCGCTCGCACGCCCTCGGCCTCGTCGGCCGCCTCCGCCTTCACCTGGGGCAGCAGCTTGTGCCACGCCGCTTCGTAGTCCTCAGGCGTTTCGACCGGGTCCAGACCCTGGTCGCGCAGCTTCTTGTCGACCAGGAAGTCGACGTTGCCGCCGAGCACGATGTCGGTACCGCGGCCGGCCATGTTGGTGGCCACCGTGATCGCGCGCAGGCGCCCGGCCTCGGCGATGATGCTGGCCTCCTGCTCGTGATACTTGGCGTTGAGCACGTTGTGCGGGATGCGGCGCTTGGTGAACTGACGAGACAGGTACTCCGAGCGCTCCACACTGGTGGTGCCGATCAGCACCGGCTGACCCTTCTCGTACCGCTCGCTGACGTCGTCGACGACCGCGATGTACTTGGCCTCTTCGGTCTTGTAGATCAGGTCCGATTGGTCGTCGCGGATCATCGACTTGTTGGTCGGGATGCTGACCACACCGAGCTTGTAGATCTCGTGCAGCTCGGACGCCTCGGTCTGGGCGGTGCCCGTCATGCCGGCGAGCTTGTCGTAGAGGCGGAAGTAGTTCTGCAGCGTGATGGTGGCCAGCGTCTGATTCTCGGCCTTGATCTCGACGTGCTCCTTGGCCTCGATCGCCTGGTGCATGCCCTCGTTGTAGCGGCGCCCGACCAGCACGCGGCCGGTGAACTCGTCGACGATGATCACCTCGCCGTCGCGCACGATGTAGTCCTTGTCGCGCGTGAACAACTCTTTGGCCTTGATCGAGTTGTTGAGGTAGCTGACGAGCGGGGAGTTGGCGGCCTCGTAGAGGTTGTCGATGCCGAGCTGATCCTCGACGAATTCGACGCCGATCTCGTGCACGCCGATGGTCCGCTTGCGGATGTCGACCTCGTAGTGGACGTCCTTCTCCATCAGCGGGGCGAGCCGCGCGAACTCGGTGTACCAGTTCGACGCGCCATCTGCCGGGCCCGAGATGATCAGCGGGGTACGGGCCTCGTCGATGAGGATCGAGTCGACCTCGTCGACGATCGCGAAGTTGTGGCCCCGCTGGACCAGGTCCTCCAGGGAGTGCGCCATGTTGTCGCGCAGATAGTCGAAGCCGAATTCGTTGTTGGTGCCGTAGGTGATGTCGGCGCCATAGGCGACGCGTCGCTCGTCGGGCGTCAGGCCGGACAGGATGACGCCGACATCGAGGCCGAGGAATCGGTGCACGCGGCCCATCCACTCGGCGTCACGTTTGGCGAGGTAGTCGTTGACCGTGACGACGTGCACACCGTTGCCGGCCAGCGCGTTCAGATAGGCAGGCAACACACAGGTAAGGGTCTTGCCCTCACCGGTCTTCATCTCCGCGACGTTGCCGAAGTGCAGCGCGGCGCCACCCATCACCTGGACGTCGAAATGGCGCTGGTCCAACACGCGCCACGCCGCCTCACGAGCGACGGCGAACGCCTCCGGCAGCAGATCGTCGAGGCTCTCGCCGCCCTCGTACCGCTTTCTGAACTCGTCCGTCTTGGCCCGCAGCTCGGCGTCGGAGAGCTTCTCCACGGAGTCGGACAGGGTGTTGACGTACTGAGCCACCCCCTTGAGGCGCTTGACCATGCGGCCTTCACCGAGACGGAGCAACTTATCCAGCACGCTATTCCTCAGGCTTTCCAAGTGGGTTGGATCTGATAGAGCTCAACCCATGGTAGCGACGTGGCACGCCGCGCTGCCTAGACGCGTCAGGCCAGCCGAATCAGCCCACCGGCTACGCGAGCCGGATCAACCCGTAGTCGTACGCGTGGCGGCGGTACACCACACACGGTTTGTCGCTCTCCTTGTCATGGAACAGGAAGAAATCGTGGCCGACCAGCTCCATCTGCGACAGGGCGTCGTCGGTGGTCATCGGTGTGGCCGGGTGCTCCTTGGTGCGCACGATGCGTCCAGGTTCGTGGTCGTCCAGCATGGCCGCGTCCACCTGCGGTGATTCCGATCCGAAACCGTTGAGGGTGTCGGGCATGGGGCCGATCGCGGTCGCCTCGGCCAGCGAAACGGGGGTCTTGTCGCCGTAATGGATCTTGCGACGGTCCTTGCTGCGCCGGAGTCGATTCTCGAGTTTGCAGACCGCGGACTCCAGCGCGGCGTAGAAGCTGTCGGCGCAGGCCTCACCCCGGACTACCGGGCCGCGGCCGCGCGCGGTGATCTCGACGTGCTGACAGTTCTTGCGCTGGCGCCGATTGCGTTCATGGTCCAGCTCGACGTCGAAGAGGTAGATGGTGCGGTCGAGTCGTTCCAGGCGAGAGAGTTTGTCTGAGACGTAGATGCGGAAGTGCTCGGGAATCTCGACGTTGCGACCCTTGACGACGATCTCGGCTCGCGGTTCGGCTTCGGGCGTCTCGTCGGTGGCCAGCGTTGATTGGTCCGAGCCAATGGAATGGGTTGACATACTTGGCAACTCGTTTCTCTTTCGCGTCCGCACGCGTCAGCGTGCCCGGCTGGATGTGGATACGCGCCGAGGGGACCTGCATGTCTTATGCCTTAGTCGCGGCCCGCCGGTGCAAGGTGTCGTCTACTCACCTCCTACCGCTGGTGGGCGATGCCGGCGCTGGTTGGTGATGCGCCGCCGTGAGGCATTCACGGGTGGTTGATCCCGACGGTAGTCCGTGTTCACCCGGTCGTGCCACAAAATCCACTGAGTTTTCAGGACCTGTTTTCAGTTCTTCACATCCCCTTGATGCCGGAGTAATTACCGGGACCGTCACCACCGGCGGTCAGGCAGCGGCGATAGCCAGCACAGCCGCCACAGCTACGCCGGCCCGCTGCAGGACACGGACAGATTCAGACGCGGTGGCGCCCGTCGTCACGACGTCGTCGACGACCACGACGTCCCCTGCCAAGAGGCCGGCGGGGCGTACCAGCTTCACCCGGCCCGCGATGTTGCGCTGGCGGTCGGCGCTGGAGAGGCCTGCAGAATCGGCGACGAAGGCTCGCGTGCGCAGCGCTGGAACCACGGTGACGTCGGGCTCCCCGGAGGTCGCGGCAAGGGTGATGCGGGTGACCGGGTCCCCGCCGCGGCGCCTGGCCGCCCACCGACGTGTCGGTGCAGGCACCACGGTGAGTGGCGTCTCGACGACGCCCCAGGTCAGCATGTGATCCAGCCCCGCGCCGAGCGCGCCGCCGAGCGGCTCGACGAGGTCGGCGCGGCCATGCTCCTTGACGGCGACGATCGCTTGGCGACGTGCGCCCGCATAGCGGCCGAGCGAGAAGACGGGTATGCCGGGGTCGACGCGAGGGCTGACGAGGTGCGGTTCGTCTGGCTTGACGGCCAGGTCTTTGGCGCAGATGTCGCACCACCGCGTCGAGCGTGCGCCGCAGCCGCCGCACTCCAGCGGCAGCACCAGATCGAGCATGCCCGCAGTGTGGCGGTGATCGGTGACATCTGTTTGGGGGTACTCCTCGTCTCATGCACGAGGAACGTGAATCAGTCATCGTCAACTGCCTCGTCGACGCGTTCTCGGACCTGATGAGGGCCGATCCCGACGCGTTCCGAACGAAGTTCCGCAAGATGGCGGCTGAGCCGTTCGCCTTCTACCGCGGGAGCGCGTGCGTGTTCTACGCCGACGTCGCAGACCGCGAGGACCGGTGGGCGGACGAGCGGACCTCGCGCGTGTGGATCCAGGGTGACCTGCACGCCGAGAACTTCGGCACCTACATGGATGGCGCCGGGGTTCTCATTTTCGACGTCAACGACTTCGACGAGGCGTTCGTCGGCCATTTCACCTGGGACCTGCAGCGGTTCGCTGCCAGCGTCGCGTTGATGTGTTGGCAGAAAGCGCTGTCCGACGAGGTCATTCGCGACCTGATCATGACGTTCGCCTCGTCGTATCTCGATCAGGTGCGCTGGTTCCTCCGGACCGACGACGACGCGACCTTCTCGCTGAACCTGGAAACCGCGCGCGGCGCCGTGCTGACGGCCTTGCAGGATGCCCGGTTGTCAACGCGTGACGGGATGCTGGACCGGATGACCCGCGTCGACGAATCGGATCGCCGGTTCCGAGAGTCCCACGGCGTACGCCGCCTTGACGACGCTGAATACGCCAAAGTGGAGGCCGCGTTCGAGGCCTACCAGGACACCATCCCGAAATCGAAGCGGTTCCGGGAAGTGGCCTACGACGTCAAGGACCTCGTGGGCAGAACGGGGTTCGGGATCGGCAGCGCGGGGTTGCCGAGTTACAACGTGCTGATCGAAGGGTTCAACCAGGCTCTTGACAACGACATCGTCCTGTCGATGAAGCAGGGCAACGTCGCCGCGCCCAGCCGTGTTGTCGACGACGAGGCGGTGCACAACTACTTCAAGCATCAAGGCCACCGCACCGCAGTGTCACAGCGCGCTTTGCAGGCGCACGCCGATCCGCTGTTGGGCTACACCGAAATCGACGGTGTCGGTTACGTCGTCGCCGAACTGTCGCCGTACGAGTCCGACCTGGATTGGTCGGAGCTGACCGAACCCGACGAGCTGACCGAGGTGATCGATCAGCTCGGCCGCGCGGTCGCCAAGGTGCACTGCGTCGGCGACGCCGACAGCGACCAGGAGCTCGTGCCGTTCCAGACCGAAGAAGCGATCGTCGACGTGATCGCCGACCGCGACGACGAATTCGTCGATGACATGGTTTCCTTCGGTCTGGAGTACGCCGCGACGGTCCGCGATGACCATCGCCATTTCGTCGAGGCGTTCCGGGAGGGACGCATTCCCGGGGTCACGTCCACCTAGATCCGCGTTCGTCGGGCGGTCAGCCCAGGACGATCGAATCCCCCTGCACCGTCACGGGCTGCGACGCAAGCGGTTTCGTCGCCGGCCCGGCGGCGACGGAGCCGTCCAGGTTGAACTTGCTGCCGTGGCAGGGACAGTTGATGGTGCCGTCGACCACTTCGTTCACCGCGCATCCGGCATGTGTGCAGGTCGACGAGAACCCCTTGAAGTCGCCTGCCGCCGCCTGGGTGACGACGACGTCGCCGACGATGAGCCCCGAGCCGACCGGCACCTCCGATGTCTTGGCGATGACGTTGGCGGGTTGCGGCGCCGTCCCGCCTGTCGTCGGCGGAGACTTCGTCGTCGTCGCGGTGTCACCGGACGCCTCCGGATTCTTGCCGTAGGTCGTGCAGGCGGCGAGCACGGACGCGAGCAGTCCGACACCCGCCCCGATCAGTACCTTCTGCCGTGGGATGCGCAAGTCTGTCAATGACATAGAAAGTCTTTCCACTAGAACGTGATTCCGCTGGTCTGGAAGAACCAAAGGGCTGAGGTCAACCAGACGTACACGAGGACGAAGAACAGCAACCCGCCCGCGATCGGGATCACCCAGCCGCGGAGGCCTTTGCGGGTCAGCAACATCATCTTCGTGACAAAGACGCCGTAGAACAAGCATCCGAACAGCGAGTGGAACAGCACCCGACTGTCGGTCTCGGCGAATCCCAGGGCGTACAGGCAGTGCACGGCGACGGGAACGCTGGCCAGCACCGCCAGCCGCCCCGACCACACATGCGCGATGCTGATCCACGCGGGTGCCCTGCCACCCGGAAGCAGCCGGTACATCGCGAAGGCGGACACGAGCTGGAACAGCGCAAGAGCCACTGCGAGCGTCCCCAGCCACGCCTTCACCGCCGTACCACTGGAGAAACCCGCCAGGTTGACTGAAAAGAACTGGGGCTCATGGATTTTGCCGAATGCGCCGAGCCCGACGGCGACGAGCGAGCCGACCAGGACGGCGGTCAGCGCGGCTGCGTCGCCCCGCGACGCCGTGATCCGCTTGGTGGCGAGCGACTCAGACATCGCTGTTGCCGCCCACCCGTGCCGCGATGACCGTGTTCCCGTCGATGACCGCACTGCCGTCGGCCGCCAAGCCCGGAGCGGGCGCGGTCGATCCGTCGTCTCGCCGCAGCACGCCGGTCGCCTTACCCGAGGCGTCGACGATCCAGCTGCTGCGGACCCCGTCCTGCTCGTACACGTACAGCCCGGCCGGTGGCTGTGCAGGTTCTGCGGTGAAGTCCCACTTCTTCGCGCCGATCCAGAGGGTTCCGACGACAGCCGTGCCGTCCAGGCGTGCCTCGAGTCGGCCGGTCTTGTCCTTGCTTGTCAGGCTGACGGTGCCGTTGAGCGCTGGGCCTCGCATCCACGATTCGATCGCGTTGCCGTCACAGGCATAGGCGACGGCCTTGTCGCCCTCGACGGCGATATCCAAGGTGATGACGCCCTTGGCGGTCGGGATCTTGCCGACGTAGTCCGCCTTGGCCGGGAACGAGGGCGAGGCGGGCGCGGGCGGTGCGGTGATGGTGGTCGGCGGCGGCGGCGCGGCCACCGGCGTGCCGGTCACCACCGACGGCTGCTCCTGGGAAATGTTGGCGAACAATAGACCGGCACCCAACACCGCGACCGCGCTGAGGGTGACCAGTGGACCACGAACCTTCATCGTCTCTCCTTGGCTGTCGGCCAACGCTTCTAACGCCGGCTCGTCAGCACAACGGGACTCGAGAGGAGATGGTTCAGTGCAACTTCAAGACAGATGCTCAGCCAGGTAGCACCGGTTGCGCGCCGGGCACCATCAGCGGACGCACCTCGGACCACACGGGATCGTCGTCGGCCGCCGTACCCGTCAGCTGCAGCACGCCGCGCTCGTCGGCGACGTAGACCGTCGACGGGTTCGCCGCGACGGTGGTGACCGGCATCAGCAGGTTGCGGCTGGGTCCGTCGGAGTTGACGCCGTCAAGGTTCACATACGACACCGGATGTTGCGGATCCGTGCGGCTGACGACGATGTCGTCGCCAGTGCGCCAGGACAGTGAGACGACGGTGTTGCGCAGTCCGTACCCGAGTCGGCGCGGATACGTCAACGCGTATCCCCCACCGGGTGTCTGCTCCACCCCGGCCATGATGACCTGACCGTCGATGACCATCGCGGCGCGGGTGCCGTCCCGCGACAGTTGCAGTTCCCGGATCGCCCCGGGAAACCGTGACGACACGGGAGTGGAGTCGACGGGTATGCGCGCCGGTTGACCGGATGCGTCCTGGATGACGCGCACCACGTTGTTGCCGTCGACCACGACCCAGACTGCGTCGTCGAGGGCCCAACTGGGGCGCGACAGATTGCGGCCGTCCAGCGCCTGCGAGGCGTTGCCGCCCAACGGACCGAGCCACAATGACGACGCCATGTCGGGGGCGCCCGGGCGCAACGTCACGATCGACGCCACGTTCTGCCCGGTCCGCGATATCGCCGCCGAGGTCTGGTTGGGCGTTGCGCCGAATGCTCCAGGAACTCGCGGCGTGCGGGTTCCGTCCAAGAACACCAGCGACCCGCCCATCAACCCGTGCAAGCCTGCCGCCGCACCGGGGAATGCTCCCGGATCGGTGGCCGCCACATCGGAGGTCTCCCAGCCGTCGGCGAAGCGGTCGTCGAGCGCGGCGCCGTCGGCGGTGATCACGTACGGGCCGTTGATGCCGGCGCGCGACAGCGTCCAAATGATTTGCGCCGCAAGCAGTTGGCGACTGTGCGGGTCGGTGGTCGACAGGTTGTCCAGGTCGATCCGCGCGCCACCGTAGCCGCGGCCGACGCCCGTCTTGCCGCCGTCGGCGCGGGTCACCGGACCGCGCAACTTCAACGGCGGCCCCAGCAGGTTGCGCACACTCTTGGCAATTTCTGGACGTGGTCCGGCGATCAGCTTGCTGACCAGTTCGGTGGCCAATTGGTCGGGATCGGACACCGCGACGTAACGCGGATCGGGCACGACGGTGATACCGGTGGGGTCGGCGAAGTACAGGGTGTTGCGTTTGTAGGTGGCCTGAAATTGTTGCCAGTCAAGGAATACCCCGTTCGGCAGCTTGTCGATGCGCCAGCCGCCGGACGTCTTCACCAATTCGATCGGCCCGGGATCGGGCAATGCGCCCTCACCCGTCTCGAACACACCCAGGTCCGACAGCGATCCCAGAATGTCGGCGCGCATGTGCACCGTCACGCGATCGGGTCCCCTGGTTTCGGTGAACACGACGTTGTCGATCAGCAGCGCGCTGCCCGCGTCATCCCATGCGCTGGAACCGGATTCGGTGAGGAACTGACGCGCCGCCAGATGGCGATTGGCGGGGTCTGCGGTGGCCTTGAGGAATTCCCGCAACAGCACGTCGGGGTCCATGCCGGGCGTGGGCTTGGGCAGGCTCGGCGGCGCGGGCCGGTCGACAGTGCCGATCGCCTGTGGTGATGATGAACTGGGTACTCCTGCACAGCCGGCAAGCACGAACATCAGCATTGAGACGAACGCTAAACCGCGCACCGAGTGCGCGATCAGACCCGAGCGCTTCACACGGTTTCCGTTTCCCGAGCCGACCGGCGCGGCGGACGGTCAGGCTCAACGGGTTTCAGCGGTAGCGGGCTCGTTGTCACCTTGTGGCCGCGCACCAGCGGCAGGGTGAGCCGGAAACAGGCGCCCTTGCCGGGCTCGCCCCACGCCTCCAGCCGCCCCTGGTGCAGCCGGGCGTCCTCGATGCTGATGGCCAGGCCCAGACCGGTGCCGCCGGAGCGACGCACGCGAGACGGGTCCGAGCGCCAGAACCTGCTGAACACCAGCTTCTCCTCGCCCGGTCGCAACCCGACGCCGTAGTCGCGCACCGTGACGGCCACGGTGTCTTCGTCGACACCCATCCTGATGCGCACCGGCTTGTGCTCGGCGTGATCGATGGCGTTGGCGATCAGGTTGCGCAGGATGCGCTCGACCCGGCGCGGGTCGACCTCGGCGATGACGTCCTCTGTTGGCATGTCGACGATCAGCTCGATCTCGGCGTCGGCCGCCAGGTGGCCGACGTTGTCGAGCGCGCTCTGCACCGTCGCGCGCAGATCGACCGCCTCGACGGACAGTTCGGCGACACCGGCGTCGTGGCGCGAGATTTCCAACAGATCGTTGAGCAGCCCCTCGAAGCGGTCGAGTTCGTTGACCATCAACTCCGTCGAGCGGCGCAGCGCCGGGTCGAGGTCGTCGCTGTGGTCGTGGATCAGGTCGGCGGCCATGCGGACCGTCGTCAGCGGGGTGCGCAGTTCGTGGCTGACGTCGGAGGTGAACCGTCGCTGCAGGTTGCCGAACTCTTCGAGCGAGGTGATCTGGCGGTGCAGGCTTTCGGCCATGTCGTTGAACGACACGGCCAGCCGGGCCATGTCGTCCTCGCCGCGCACGGGCATGCGTTCGGTGAGGTGTCCTTCGGCGAACCGCTCGGCGATCCGCGAGGCCGACCGCACCGGCAGCACGATCTGTCTGGCCACCACAAGCGCGATCACCGCGAGCAAGCCCAGCAGCACGACGCCGCCGGTGGCCATGGTGCCGCGCACCAGCGTGATGGTGGACTCTTCGTTGCTCAGCGGAAAGATCAGGTAAAGCTCGAGATTCGCGACCGGCGATGACGTCGGGCTGCCGATGATCAGCGCCGGGCCGGAGAAACCTTCGGTGTTTACGGTCGCGTACTGGTAGCTGACCTGACCGGCCTCGACGAACTCGCGCAGCGCGTTGGGGATCTGCTGCACCGGGCCTGCCGCGGTGGCGGCGCGCGGTCCGTCCCCGGGCACGACGAGCACCGCGTCGAAGGCGCCGGCAAGACCGGGACCCGCGTCGGCGGTGCGGTCGATCAGGGTGTTGCGGGCCAGCTGCAGGCTGCTGTCCAGCGAGCGGGTTTCCTCGCCGCCGACGATGCCGCTGACGGTGCTACGCGCGCGGTCGATTTCCTCGGTGGCGGCCCGCACCTTCACCTCGAGGATGCGGTCGGTGATCTGGCTGGTCAGCACGAAGCCGAGCGCCAGGATGACGGCCAGTGACAGGCCCAGCGTCAAGGTGACGACGCGCAGCTGCAGGGAACGCCGCCAGGCGAGACCCATCGCTCGACCCAGCGCGCCCAGTCCGCGTACAAGTGGTGCCGAACGCCGATGGATGCGCCTTCGCGAGCTCCAGATCACGGGGGTCCGGCCTTATACCCCACTCCTCGAACGGTCAACACCACCTGCGGATTCTCCGGGTCCTTCTCGACCTTGGCCCGCAAACGCTGGACATGGACGTTCACCAAACGAGTGTCCGCCGGGTGTCGGTACCCCCACACCTGTTCGAGCAGCACATCTCGAGTAAACACCTGCCGCGGTTTACGCGCCAACGCCACCAAGAGGTCGAACTCCAACGGCGTCAGGGAGATCTGCTCACCCAGTCGGGTGACCTTGTGAGCTGGCACGTCGATGTCCACGTCGGCGATCGACAGCATCTCGGCGGGCTCGTCCTCGTTGCGCCGAAGGCGGGCGCGCACGCGGGCGACGAGTTCCTTCGGTTTGAACGGTTTCATCACGTAGTCGTCGGCGCCGGACTCCAGCCCGAGGACGACGTCGACGGTGTCGGTCTTGGCCGTCAGCATGACGATCGGCACCCCGGAGTCCGCGCGCAGAACGCGGCACACGTCGATGCCATTCATGCCGGGCAGCATCAGGTCGAGCAGCACCAGGTCGGGCCGCAGTTCGCGGACCGCGGTCAGCGCTTGGGTGCCGTCACCGATGACCGCGGTGTCGAAGCCCTCCCCGCGCAGCACGATGGTGAGCATCTCGGCGAGCGAAGGGTCGTCATCGACAACCAGAATCCTTTGCCTCATGGTGTCCATGGTGTCACCAGATCGCGATAAACCCTGGCTACCACACGCGCGTTTTGCGTGTTGACCGGCTCTGGTGTGCATTCAGATCGCGATTGGGCGTGATCGGGGGCGGATTCGCGATCTGAGCGCACACTCCGCGAGGTGCGTGCGCCCGTTACGACAGCTCTGCGGCCAGCTTCGCGGCGTCGACTTCCGGAGGGACGATCTTCCACTGTCCACACCAGTTCGCGGCGGCCAGCTCGGCGTAGACCTCGCCGGTGCGGCGCTGGAGGCCGTCGTCGCGCTCGTAGGCGTCCTTCGCGCGGTCGGCTTCCTCGCGAGCCCGGTGGTCGGCGCGTGCTGCGGCGAGCTCGATCGGCACCGCCAGCAGAATCTGAGCGTCGGGCTGTGGCAGCTCGAGGCGGCCGTACTCGAGGTCGCGCACCCATTCGACGACCTCACCGTCGGCGCCCTGGTGCAACCGGGCGGCGCTGTAGGCCGCGTTGGAGGCGACGTAGCGGTCGAGGATCACCACGTCGTAGGCGTCGGCGCGTCGAGCGATCTCGGCTTTGGCGCCGGCACGGTCGAGGGCGAACAGCACGGCCATCGCATGCACCGACTCGGCGAGGTCGCCGTGGGCGCCGTGCAGAGCCTCGGCGGCGAGGTCGGCGGTGATCGATTCGTGGTAGCGCGGAAAGGCCAGGGTGGTGACGGTCTTTCGGGCGCCCTCGAACGCGGCGCGCAGACCGTTGGTCAGTGTGCGCTTGCCGGCGCCGTCGACACCTTCGATCACGATGAGCACGCAGCGAGCGTAACGGTGAGTTTCGACGCGGCTGACGGTCTATTCCACGAAGACCCATCAGAGGCGAGGAGAATGACGCGATGACAACGCACACGGTCGGGACGCGCGAACAGTGGCGCGCCGCCTATGAGCGGCAGCTGGCCGACGAGAAGGAGCTGACGCGTCGCGCGACCGAGCTTGCGCGGGCGCGGCAACAACTGCCGTGGGTGCCGGTCGACAAGGAGTACGTGTTCGACACGACGGCCGGCCAGCGCACGCTCGCCGAGTTGTTCGACGGCCGGTCGCAGTTGATCGTGCGGCACTTCATGCACGGGCCCAAGACGCCTGAGGGTTGCCCGGGGTGCACGTTCGAAACGGACAACCTGGTCGGTGCCGCGCCGCATCTGGCGCACCGGGATGTGACGTTTCTGCTCGCGTCGCGCTCGCCGCTGCCGGTCCTCACCGCATACAAGGAGCGGATGGGCTGGGACGTGGAGTGGGTGTCGTCCGGTGACAGCGACTTCGATGCCGACTTCTTCGAGCACATGTATGTTCCGACGCCGCGGCGCGATCCCGGCCCGGGCGGCGGCAGCATGCTCGACGTGATGGAGCTGATGGCGCTGAGCTGCTTCGCGCTGCAGGACGGCACCGTCTTCCACACGTATTCGACCTACGACCGCGGCACCGAAGCGCTGAACGCGACGTGGCAGTTGCTCGACCGTGCGCCGAAGGGCCGCGGTGACGACTTCTCCGATTGGCCACGCAAGCGCGACGAGTACGACACCTAGCGCCGCGGACGCACTAGAACCGCCCGCAGTTCGGCGTCGTCGGTAATCCGTTGAATCGGTCGGCAATCCACTGCATCGCACGCTCGCCGTCCACGAGCATCGGCAACGCGTGGTTCACCACAAGCTTGTTGAGAAACGGCGGCTGTTCGTTCGTCCAGAACTGCACATCGGCACCTTGGGCACACCAGTCGATACCCAGCTGTCTGGCGGGCCCCCACGGCACCAATGGGTCAAAGCGATTACTCAAGATCATCACCGGCGCATTGGGTTTGTACTTGCCGATCTTCTGCATCTCGAACAGTGTGGTGAACGGTTCCTGCTTGACGAGCTCGAAGATGTCCTCGTTGAAGTACGGCTGCAGATGCCGAAACATGAACTTCGTGATCGTCTCCGCGATGCACTGGTCCTGCACCTTGTACAGCAGGTCCGCTCCCCGCGGCGTCATCTTCGCCCGGATGGTCTGCTCGAACTCCGGATAGGTGGTGATGACGGAGTTCAACGCGTATCCGACCACGCCGACGAGCGCGCTGCCGTCCGCGTACGGGAACAGTTCCTTCAGATCGGCGGGCGGCGCGCCCGCGTACGTCCCCACGACATGGAGGTCCGGCGCATACGACGACGCCAACTCGGCGGCTGCTGCCGCTGCGCCACCGCCCTGCGAGTAGCCCCAAAAGGCAACGGGGCCATGTAGATCCAGCGACGTACCTGGCAGCCGCATGGCTGCGCGGCCGGCGTCGAGCATCGCGTTCGCTTCAGCGACCCTGTTCACGTAGGTGTGCAGTCCAGGTGTGCCGAGACCCTGGTAATCGGTCATGACGATTGCGAAGCCTCGCGCCACCATCGTCGAGACGAACAACTCCTCGTAGTTGAACGCCAGGTCCAGCCACGGCGACCAGTGGATGCCCTGATTGAACTGCCGCGACGGCGCGCATTGGTCGCCCTGCCCCTGGGTGCCGGGGCCGTACACGATCAGCGGACGAGGGCCCTTGCCCGGCCAGGCGTTGTGGGGCTCAAAGTAGGTGCCCGTCACCGCCATCGGATTTCCGCGAGCATCGGTGCTGCGGTACATGATTCGCGTCCCGTTGGCCATGATCATGCCCAGCTCGCCCGACGGCTCCAGCACCAATCGCGACGGCTCGGTACGGATCAGATCGCCCGGCTGTCCGGGCGGTAACGGCACCGGGGGCGTATAGAAGGCCTGATACTCGTCTTCGTTGAAGTACGGGTGATGGTCGTCAATGGTCGGGTCGTCGGCGTGCGCGTAGGGCACGAAAGACGCTGTGAGAGCAATGAGCATGGCGACTACTCCGACCCCCCAGCGCACACAGGGACCGTAGCAGAATCGGTATGGCCGACGGCAAGCCCTGCGAGCCAATGAGTTCGGTTTGGCCGCGGACGGGGCACATGTGCGCCCGCTGCCGGTTTCCTGTGCAAGGCCTTGGGAAGCCATGCACCGGCATGAGGCAAACCCGAGACTGGCGACAGACAGTCGTACGTCCGTAAGACATGAGGAGTTCCCGATGCTCAACGTTCAGACCGCACGCCGGCTGGCGATTCCCCTGTTCGCCGGCGCGGCTTCGTGCGCCGCACTGCTTGGCGTATCTCCCATCGCGCAGGCGGACAACGGGATGAACCCGCCTAGCTGCACCACGGCCGACCTCGAAGGTGTCCGTGCAGGGGTGGATGCGTCCACGTCGGCCTATCTGTTCACTCACCCCGACCTGAATGGCTTCATGAGCACGCTTTCTGGCCTGTCACGTGAACAGGTCGCCGGGCATGTCACGACCTACATGGAGACTCATCCGCAGGAGAAGGCGGAGATGTCCGGCATCCGACAACCGTTGACGGACATCAAGAATCACTGCGGTTCGATCGTCAATCCCTGACCGCGCAGAGCAAAGCCCCTGACACAAATGTGTCAGGGGCTTTGCTTTAGCGAGTGAATCTCAGTAGCGGTAGTGCTCCGGCTTGTACGGGCCTTCGACGTCCACGCCGATGTATTCCGCCTGCTCCTTGGTGAGCTTGGTCAGCGTGCCGCCGAGCGCCTCGACGTGGATGCGCGCCACCTTCTCGTCGAGGTGCTTGGCCAAGCGGTACACCGCATTGTCGTACTCGTCGTTCTTGGTCCACAGCTCGATCTGCGCGATCACCTGGTTGGAGAAGCTGTTGCTCATCACGAACGACGGGTGACCCGTCGCGTTCCCCAGGTTCAGCAGCCGACCCTCGGACAGCACGATGATCGACTTGCCGTCGTCGAAGCTCCACTCGTCGACCTGCGGCTTGATGTTGACGCGCCTGGCACCGGACTTCTCGAGGGCGGCCATCTGGATCTCGTCGTCGAAGTGACCGATGTTGCCGAGGATCGCCTGGTGCTTCATCGCCCTCATGTGGTCGAGCGTGATGATGTCCTGATTGCCGGTCGCCGTGATGACGATGTCCGCCCAGCCGATCGCTTCTTCGACAGACTTGACCTCGAAGCCATCCATCAACGCCTGCAGCGCGTTGATCGGGTCGATCTCGGTGACCGCGACTCGGGCGCCCTGAGCCTTGAGGGCCTCGGCGCAGCCCTTACCCACGTCGCCGTAGCCACAGACCAGGGCAGCCTTGCCGCCGATCAGCACGTCGGTGCCGCGGTTGATGCCGTCGATCAGCGAGTGCCGGGTGCCGTACTTGTTGTCGAACTTGGACTTGGTCACCGAGTCGTTGACGTTGATCGCGGGGAACGGAAGATCACCGGCCGCCTCGAACTGGTACAGGCGCAGCACACCGGTGGTGGTCTCCTCGGTGACACCCTTGACCGCCTCGGCGATCTTGGTCCACTTGTCCTTCTCGGTCTCGAAGCGAGTCCGCACCAGGTTGAGGAACACCTTCCACTCGGCGGAGTCGTCGTCCTCGGCGGGAGGCACGACCCCGGCCTTCTCGTACTGCGTGCCGCGCAGCACCAGCATGGTCGCGTCGCCGCCGTCGTCGAGAATCATGTTGGCGGGCTCACCCTCCCAGGTGAGCATCTGCTCTGCGGCCCACCAATACTCCTCGAGCGTCTCGCCCTTCCAGGCGAAGACCGGGGTGCCCTTGGGCTCCTCCTCGGTCCCGTTCGGTCCGACGACGACGGCCGCCGCCGCGTGGTCCTGGGTGGAGAAGATGTTGCACGACGCCCACCGCACCTCGGCGCCGAGCGCGACCAGGGTCTCGATCAGCACGGCGGTCTGGACCGTCATGTGCAGCGAGCCCGAGATGCGCGCACCCTTGAGCGGCTGCACATCGTGGTACTCGCGGCGAAGCGCCATCAGGCCGGGCATCTCGTGCTCGGCCAACCGGATTTCCTTGCGGCCGAACTCGGCCAGCGACAGGTCAGCAACCTTGTAATCGATGCCGTTGCGGACGTCGACCTTCAATTCAGTCATGGATTTCTAGAGCCCTTCTTCGTTCGTCTTTGCCTCTGGGGGCACAGATGTGCCCAGCCAACCCCTCAGCCTGCGGGCTCGCGGGACAGGCGCTCGTGCATGTGAAACGACGAGGGCGCTCTGACAGCTAAGAGGTATCCCCAACACCGTAGCGTTCGGCGAACGGCGTCATCAAACGGGCCAGGTCAGACGCGACATCATGATTAGCCTCGGGCGGCATCGACACGTAGCTCATGGCGAGGCGGACGATCGCCCGCGCCAGCACTCCCGCGTCCTCATCACTGCACCCGACCCAGCTGTCGACGAACGTCGCAGTGAGTCGCTGAGAGCAGTGCATGATGATCGGACCGCTGTCCGTGGTGATGAGCTGAAGCAGATCGGGTTTGAAGTCACCGGTCAGCAGCGAGATCACCAGCGGATCGGCGGCCGTTTCGGTGAAAAAGTCGCGAAAGCCCTGGACGAAGGCCGCGTGCACGTCGCCCTCGTTGCCGACAATCGCGTCCTCGATCTGGTCGACGAGCCGGTCGGCCAGGCGCAGCGCGTACGCCTGCGCCAGACCTTGCCGCGAGCCGAACTCGTTGTAGATGGTCTGGCGGCTGATGCCCGCGGCTTTGGCGACGTGCGACAGCGTGATCGCCGACCAATCACGGCTGAGCAGTTCCTCGCGCATGCCGTCCAGAATCGAATCGCGCAGCAACACCCTCGACGCTTCGGCGTACGGGATGCGCTGCGCGGTCCGGCGGTCGCGAGAGCTTCTCACCCTCGCGACACTAGTCATTCCCGTCGCTTCGCTCGCCTGGCCACAGTCACGAACGTGCCACCTCCACCATCTCGAAGTCGGACTTCGCGGCCCCGCAGTCCGGGCAGCTCCAGTCGTCGGGGATGTCGTCCCAACGCGTTCCGGGGGCAATGCCGTCCTCCGGCCAACCCTTCGCCTCGTCGTACTCGAATCCACACTGCACGCAGATGAACAGCTTGAAGTCACTCATTTCGTTGCTCCTATCGTTTCGAAGTCGACCTTCTCGCGTACTGCACAGTCGGGGCAGCACCAGTCCTCGGGGATGTCGCTGAACGCCGTGCCCGCCGGAAACCCCTCCCGCGGAGCACCTTTCGCCTCGTCGTAGACGTAGTCGCAACCGGGGCAGCGGTAGGCGGCCATCAGACCGTCGTCCCATACCGCGCGAGCACCTTGTCGCGGACGCGAGGGTGCACATTGACCCGGCTGATGTCGCCGTCGTAATGGTCCAGCACGCGGTGATCCATCACCTTGCGCCACAGCGGCGGGAAGTACGTCAGCGCAATCATCGATGCGTAGCCGCTGGGCAGGTTCGGCGCCCCCTCCATGCTGCGCAGCGTCTGATAGCGACGCGTCGGGTTGGCGTGGTGATCGCTGTGCCGCTGCAGGTGATAGAGGAACAGGTTGGTCACGATGTGGTCGGAGTTCCAGCTGTGCACCGGTGCGCACCGTTCATATCGACCGCTTTCGGTCTTCTGCCGCAGCAGCCCGTAGTGCTCGAGGTAGTTCACCGTCTCCAGCAGCGTGAACCCGAACACCGCGGAAATGAGGATGTACGGAATCAGGGCCACGCCGAACACCGCGATCAGCACGCCGTAGAACACCACCGACATCGCCCAGGCGTTGAGCACATCGTTGGACCAGTGCCACTTGCTCTTGCCTGCACGCTCGAGCCGCTTGGCCTCCAACTCCCACGAGGACTTCGCGCTCCCCCACACACTGCGCGGCAGGAACTCCCAGAACGTCTCACCGAAGCGAGCCGACGCGGGATCTTCCGGAGTGGCGACGCGAACGTGGTGACCCCGGTTGTGCTCGATGTAGAAGTGGCCGTAAAGCGTCTGGGCCAGCGTGACTTTCGCCAGCCAGCGTTCCAATTCGTCCTTCTTGTGGCCCATTTCGTGTGCGGTGTTGATACCCACCCCTCCGAGCATGCCCACCGACAACGCAAGGCCGATCTTGGCCGGCCAGCTCAGGCCACCGTCGAATCCCAGCCAGCTCAGATTCGAGGCCGTGAACAAGTACGCGCCGAAGATGACGCTGGCGTACTGGAACGGAATGTAGATGTAGGTGCAGTAGCGGTAGTACTTGTCGTTCTCGAGTCGCTCCATCACCTCGTCGGGCGGGTTTTGACCGTCGGGTCCGAACCGCAGATCCAGGGCGGGCAACAGGATGTACAGCAGGATCGGGCCGATCCAGAACGGCACCTGCGCCGCGCCGTGCCAGCCCCATTGGTTGAACGCCCATACCAGCGGCATCACGACAAACAGTGCGGTCGGGGCGATCAGCCCCATCAACCACAGGTAGCGCTTCTTGTCGCGCCACTGTGCGATCTCTTGCTCGGACATCTGCATGGTCACGGGGTGCCTCCTCATGTGAGTGCCATCACGACTGCGGTTGACTATAGAGCCAATTTTGTCCTCTGTCTAGACACAGACGTATGTTTTGTAAAGCCACTTACGGCGAATCGGGCGCGCTGAGCGACCGTGGCGGTGCGTCAGCGCGCCGAGATCGCAGCTCGAGTGACGGCTACTACCCGATCGGGGTACTCGGTGAGGTCCAGCCAGGTGAAGCGCAGCACCTGCCATCCGTTGATCACGATGGCGTTCTGACGCTGACGGTCGATCTGGAACTCCTCGGCGCCGGTGTGAAAGGCCATCCCGTCGACTTCAAGGGCCACCCGCGGACCGGGAAACCCCACGTCGACGCGGTAGTCCCCGACTCGGTAGTTCGCCTTCCATCCCGTGATGTCTGCGTCATTCAGGATTTTGATCAGCAGCCGCTCGGCGACGGACCGCGATCCGTCGGAGGCCGCCTGCAGCAGCCGCCGCGAGCGTGGTGCTCCTGTTCGGCCTTTATTGCGAAGGTGGGCGTGCCACAAGCTGTTGAGATCGACATGGCGCTGCAACGCGTTGTCCATCAGCTTCGGTCCACCGCCGCGCTTGGCGGCGGCTTCGACGACGGTCAACGGCAGCGACGTCACTCGTAGTCCACGACGTTCGACGATGTCGCACTCGTCGAGGCTGCGGCGGCGCACCCTGGTGTCTGTATGACGGCGACCGTGACTGTCCCGCGGCACGGTCACTTCGGCGATTTCGGGTGCAAACCGGGTCAAAGCATGCCACCACGCGGCCGTCAGACCGCTGGCTGCGGCACTGGCCCCGTAGCCCCACACCGCCGCACGGATGCGTGCGGCGTCGGAGAACGGCCGGTCGTTGACGAAGTAGACGCCACGACTGCAGCGAACCCAATCGCCCGACTTCAGCCTGCGCTGAATGACACGCGCGCTGAGTCCGGCCGCGCGCGCCTGATCAAGAGTGATGACGCCATCGTGGCGTCGCAAGTAATCGTTGAGCACGATTGATCAGACGGGCGGAGCCCCTCGGCGGTTCTCTCCTGCGAATCGGGCGCGCGAACGAACCGCCACGGTTGATCATCGCGCCGAATTCGCGGCGGACTCCCGCTTGCCGAGGAGCGAGTGCCTGCGCCCGTAGATGAAATAGATGAGGACGCCGACGGCCATCCAGATGAGGAACCGGATCCAGGTCAGCGCCGTGAGGTTGAGCATCAGCCAGACGCACGCGATGATCGCCGCGATAGGCAGCAACGGCACGCCCGGCGCGCGGAAGCCGCGTTCGAGATCCGGGCGGGTGCGACGCAGGACGATCACCCCGGCGGACACCAGCACGAATGCGAAGAGCGTGCCGATGTTGACCATCTCCTCGAGCTTTCCGATCGGAAACACCGTTGCCGTCACCGCCACCAGCGCACCGACGATCAGGGTGATCCGCACCGGCGTGCCGTGCTTTCCGGTCTTGGCCAGCGACCGCGGCAACAGCCCGTCGCGCGACATCGCGAACAGCACACGGGTCTGTCCCAGCACCAGCACGATCACCACGGTGGTGAGGCCCGCCAGCGCGCCGATCGAGATGATCTTCGCCGCCCAGTCGATACCGTTGGCGGCGAATGCGGTTGCGAGGTTGGCCTTTTCACCTGCCTCGCGCAACTCGGTGTAGCTCACCATGCCCGAGATCACGATGGCCACCGCGACGTAGAGGACGGTGACGATCGCCAGGGACGCAAGGATGCCGCGCGACACGTCACGCTGCGGATTCTTGGTTTCCTCCGCCGTGGTGGCGACGATGTCGAAGCCGATGAACGCGAAGAACACGATGGACGCACCGGCCAGCACGCCGTACCAGCCATACGTACTACCCCCGGCGCCGGTCAGCAGGGAGAACAGCGACTGCTCGGTGCCGGAACCACCTTCGCCGGCCTGCGCGGGAGGGACGAACGGGGTGAAGTTCTCCGCCTTGATGTAGAACGCGCCGACGGTCACGACGAGCAGCACGACCGCCACCTTTATCACCGTGATCGCCAGGCTGACCTCCGCCGAGAGTTTGGTGCCCCACGCCAAGATCACCGTCACGAAGATGATGATCAGCAGGGCGCCCCAATCCACCTGCAGCCCAGCCAGATCCGCCGTGCCACCGCCGAACCCGAACACTGTGCCCAGATAACTGGACCAGCCCTTGGCCACGACGGCGGCCGCCACCGCGAACTCGAGGATCAGATCCCAGCCGATGATCCACGCGACGAACTCGCCGAACGTCGCATAGGAGAACGTGTAGGCGCTGCCGGCCACCGGCACCGTCGAGGCGAACTCGGCGTAGCACAGCGCGGCCAGACCGCACGCGATCGCGGCGATCACGAACGAGATCGAAATCGCAGGGCCGGTGATGTTTCCCGTCGTTGACGCCGTGATCGTGAAGATGCCGGCGCCGATGACCACGGAGACCCCGAAGACGGTGAGATCCCACCAGTTCAGATCTTTTCGCAGGCGAGTTTCCGGTTCGTCGGTGTCGGCGATCGACTGCTCAACCGACTTCGTTCGCCTCGGCATCGGCGTTCCTCCCGTGGTCCGTCTCGGGAATGTACCGAGTACTGTCCACCCAATGGGGCGGAGTTATAAACACGTAGCCGTCATCGGAGCGAGCCTGGGAGGCCTGTGCGCTGCCCGGGTGCTCTCCGATGTCAGCGAGCGCGTGACGGTCTACGAGCGCGACGGACTGCCGGACGGCCCGGCCAACCGGACGGCCGTCCCGCAGGGCAGGCACGTCCACCTTCTGATGGCACGGGGAGCTCAGGAATTCGAGAGCCACTTCCCGGGCCTGCTCGACGACATGGTCGCCGACGGCGTGCCGATCCTCGAGAACCGGCCCGACTGCATCCACTTCGGCGCCGCAGGTCACGTGCTGGGGACCGCACACCGACTGCAGGACGAGTTCACCGCATACGTGCCGAGCAGGCCGATGCTGGAGTGGCAGATCCGGCGTCGCGTCATGGCGATCGAGAACGTCGACATCGTGCAGGCGACGATCACCGAGGCCACCTACGACGCTGCGCGCCGCCGTGTCACCGGCGTACTGCTCAACTCGGGCGAGGTCGTGTCGGCCGACCTCGTCGTCGATGCGACGGGCCGGGGCACCCGCCTGCCGGTGTGGCTGGAAAAGTGGGGCTATCCGCGGCCCCGCGAGGAAACCGTCGACGTGGGCATCGCTTACGCCAGCCAACGCGTGCGGGTTCCTGACGGCCTTGTCGCCGAAAAGGTTGTGGTGGCGGGTGCGTCCCATGAGCATCCGGTGGGCGTGGGCGCGCTGTTCTACGAAGACGGCGTCTGGAACGTGACCACCTTCGGTATCGCCAAGGCCGAGCCGCCGCAGGACTTTGCGCAGATGTGCGACCTGGTCGACGAGATTCTGCCCGAGCACTTCTCATCCGCGCTACGGCGGGGCACCCCGCTCGGCGAGATGGCATTTCACAAATATCCGACCAGCCGGTGGCGTCGCTACGACAAGCTGCAAAGCTTCCCCGACGGCATCTTCCCGTTCGGCGACGCCGTCGTCAGCTTCAACCCGACGTTCGGGCAGGGCATGACGATGACGGCGATCCAAGCGGGCAACCTGCGCAAGATCCTCGAGTCGGGCGTTCCGGACGTCGCGAACCAACTCGCGAAAGCCACGGCCAAGACGACGTACCCGGTGTGGATGATGACGGTGATCGGCGACCTGGCGCTGCACGACGCCACCACGACCGACAAGGTGCCGTTCTGGTACAAGCCGGTGGGCGCGTTATTCGACCAATTCCTCGGGGCCGCCGAGACGGATCCTGTTCTGGCCGAGTGGTTTCTGCGCCGATTCAGCCTGCTCGACAGCCTGTACATGGTGCCCTCGGCGCGCCTGGTCGGCCGCACCATCCGGCACAACATGCGGGCGCTCCTTGCCGAGAAGCGTCAGGCTCGCTCGAGGCCCGGTCAGGAGCTGGTCGCCGGTCGATAGCGGCACACGCCATTTCGCGTGGTTGGCGCCGCTAGATTCCGACAGTGGCCCTGAAGAGCTTCGTCGGGGCCTCGGCGGTCAGGCGGATCGGCCCCTCGTCGGCCGCCACCCACGCGGCGGATCCGCGCTGCAATGTGACCTTGTCGCCCTTGGCGTAGACCACCGTCGACCCCTCGGTGCACAACAAGATCTGCGGCCCGTCATGACGACACGGCGCGTCGATCTCGTGACCGACATGCTCGCCCTCGATGCGCAGCTCTGACACCGCGAACTCCGGAGCCGGTGTGTTGTACACCAATTCCATTCCGTCCCTTGTAGTCGTAGGGCGGATCGAGTCCTCGCTGGCAGGGGTGAAGTCGAGCACGCGCAGCAGTTCGGGCACGTCGACGTGCTTCGGGGTGAGTCCACCGCGCAACACATTGTCCGAGTTGGCCATCACCTCGAGGCCAACGCCGTGCAGATATGCGTGGAGGTTCCCGGCGGGCAGATAGATGGCTTCGCCGGCCTGCAGGGTGATGCGGTTGAGCAGCAGGCTGGCCAGCACACCTGCGTCACCCGGGTAACGCTCGCCGAGTTCGAGTACCGTCCTTGCCTCGGCGGCGAATGTCTTGTCACCCGAACGCACATAGTGGATCGCGCCCTCGATCACCTGGGGCACCAGCACGTCGAGATCGGGCTGCGGAGCGGTGATCCACGTGGTGAACAGAGCCCGCAATCCGAACTCGTCGGGCTGACCAGCCAGCAGGGCGACATACGGGTCGAGCTCGGTCACCGCGAGCGCACGCATCAGCTCGACGCTGCGCGCGGCGGGCCGGAATCCTGCCAGCGCTTCGAATTCCCCCAGAGCGACCAGGATTTCGGGTTTGTGGCTGGGGTCGCGGTAGTTGCGATTGGGTGCGTTGACAGGGAGACCCAATCGGTCCTCGCGGGCGAAGCCCTCCGCCGCCTGCCGAGCACTGGGATGGGCCTGCAGCGACAGCGGCTCGTCGGCCGCGAGCACCTTGAGCAGGAACGGAAGCGTGTCACCGAATCTGGCGCGCACAGCAGGCCCGAGCTGTCCCTCGGGATCGTCGCGCAACGTGTCGAGCAGCGACCGTTCACCCTCTTCGGTCTCCAGCCACGCGGGATCGCCCGGATGAGCCCCGAACCACAACTCGGCCTCCGGATGCATTGTCGGGCTTGGCCTTCCGGTGAAGTCAGCGATCGCGGTCCGTGACCCCCAGGCGTAGGTCCGCACCGCTCCACGTAGCAAGTTCACTTGCTCAACCTCGAACCAGCTTCAGGTAGACGGCCGTCATCTCCATCCGAACAGCCAGCATCGCCAGCTGCTCTTCCAGGCGACCTGGACTGGTCGGAGCGGCAGGCAGGCGCTCGATGTCAGAACCTTCGAGCGCCTCCGGCACATCCTCGGCGTGGATCACGTCGACGCCGTCCAGCCCGGCGACCCTGGCCGCGACCACGGCTCGCTCGGCGTCGACGGACAGCACAAAGGTCCGAACCCGTGGCGGCAGCGGACCGTCGATCTGCTCGTCATGGAATATCGACTGCTCGCGATCGGCGCCGGATGCCTCCCCCATTCCGCCGCGCAGCGCCACCATCGCCTCGGCCAGGCCCACCGCGGCCACCGCCCGATGAGCGACCCGCAACATCACGGCCGCGACGTGCCGCGCCAGCACCAGCGTCGCCGCGTTGTCGCCCGCGATGACGACCTCGGCGCCCGACATACGCTCGGCCAACGCCTTCGCGGGATTGGTGAGCAGCTCGCGAGTGGCGCTGTTGCGCAACGCTTCTGCGTCCAGCTCGTCGGCCAGCGCGGCCAGGTCGACCCGGAGTCCCTGGTCGACCGTGTGCAGTGTCGCCAGGCCGGCGGCCAGATAGCGGGAGAAACTGAATTCGTCGGGCACCCACACCCGCGGGGCCAGTGCGACGGATCGTCCCGCAGTGGCGTCGCGCAACGGTCCCTCGTAGGGCGCGACGACGACGACGCGGGCGCCGCGCCGCACTCCGGTGGCAGCGGCCGCCACCAAAGCGGGATCGCCGGGATCGTCGCCGGCCACGATCAGCACGTCCAGCGCGCCGATCCACGGCGGCACCTCGGGGGCGACGACGATCGGTGCGGCCACCGAACCACCTAACGCAGCGGCGAGCAATGACCCTGCCGCTTCGGCATTTCCGCGACCGGCCACCCAGATCACGGTGCGCGGGGGCTCGGTGCTTCGCAGCGGATCCAGGTCGCCCTCGTCGAGCGCCGCGGCGGTGGCGCGTACCTGCGCACCGGCCATCGCGACCGCGCGCAGCGATCCGTCGCGGTCGGCGGCCAGCAGTCCTTCCGCATCGTCGAGATCGACGAGAGAGTGGGTGGCGTTCACTTGGGCACCTCGGATGCCGCCTCAGTCGACGCCGAGATCCGTGCCGCGATCTGTTCGACGATCGCGTCGACCTCTTCCGTGGTCCGCGCCTCGACGTTCAGCCGCAACAACGGCTCGGTGTTGGACATCCGCACGTTGAACCAGGATCCGTCGCCCAGATCGACGGTCACTCCGTCCAGGTGGTCAATCGAGTGGGTGCGGGCCGCGAAGGAGGACAACACCCGGTCGATGCACGCTTCGGCGTCGGTGACCGTGAAGTTGACCTCGCCCGACGCTTCGTAGCGTTGGTAGTCGGCCATCAGGTCGGACAGCGGCCGGTCCTGCTCACTGAGCGCGGCCATGACGTGCAGCGCCGCCAGCATGCCGGAGTCGGCGCCCCAGAAATCGCGGAAGTAGTAGTGCGCTGAATGCTCGCCGCCGAAGATCGCCCCGGTTTCGGCCATCAGCGCCTTGATGTATGAGTGTCCGACGCGCGACCGTACCGGGGTGCCGCCCCGTTCAGCCACGAGTTCCGGTACCGCCCTCGAGGTGATCAGGTTGTGAATCACCGTCGCGCCGATCTCGCGACCGAGTTCGCGCGCGGCGACCAACGCGGTCACCGCCGACGGCGAAACCGGCTTACCGAGCTCGTCGACCACGAAGCAGCGGTCAGCGTCGCCGTCGAACGCCAGCCCGATGTCGGCACCGGTGGCCAGCACATGCGCTTGCAGGTCGACGAGGTTCGCCGGCTCCAGAGGATTGGCTTCGTGATTCGGGAACGTGCCGTCGAGTTCGAAGAACAACGGAGCGAGCGTGATCCCTGCAATCGATCCCAGCACAGCGGGAGCCGTGTGGCCCGCCATTCCGTTGCCCGCGTCGACGGCGACCTTCAGCGGCCGCAACCCGGCCAGGCTGACCAGTGACCGCAGAAAGTCGCCGTAGTCCGTCAGGACATCGCGGTCCGCTTTCGAGCCACGCGGCCCGTCGTAGACCGGTATCCCGGCGATCACGTCCTCGCTGATGGCCATCAGCCCGGTGTCCTTGCCGACGGGCTTGGCGCCTGCCCGGCACAGCTTGATGCCGTTGTAGGCGGCCGGGTTGTGGCTCGCGGTGAACATTGCGCCCGGACAGTCCAGCAGACCCGAGGCGAAGTACAGCTGATCGGTGGACGCCAGGCCGACGCGCACCACATCGAGGCCCTGCGCGACCACACCCTCGGCGAATGCGTCCGCGAGCGACGGTGAGCTGTCCCGCATGTCGTAGCCGATCGCCACCTGGGTGGCGTTCTCACCGCGCATGAGCCGAGCGAACGCGCCGCCGACGTCGCGGACGAAATCCTCGTCGATCTCTTCGCCGACCAGGCCGCGCACGTCATACGCCTTGATGACGCTATGGACAGCCGCGGCAGGCCGGGACATACAACTCCTTGTGACGTGGACTACTGGCGCCAGCCTAACCGTCGAATGAAAGAGGCATGTGCGCTAGCCCTCGCCGAAGCTCTGCTATTCAGGTGGGTCGGGCAACACCCGCAGGTGGCCCCGTCGGCGCCCGTTGGACTCGGACCTGCGGGCCGGCGGTGCCATCAGCGCGCCGCCGGACACACCGGTAACCGGATCGGAAAACCCTGCGGCCACTCCGTTGATCGGCGGCGCCATATCGCGTCCTTCTCGCACCGCGTCGGCGAGCGCCACCAGATCGTCCTCGTCGGGGTGCGACGGCAATGGACCCGCGTGGCGAACCAGCTCCCATCCGCGAGGCGCGGTGATCCGGCCGGCGTGCAGGACGCAGAGATCCCACGAGTGAGGCTCGGACACCGTGGCCAGCGGGCCGACGACTGCCGTCGAGTCGGAGTAGACGAATGTCAGCGTCGCGACCGCATAGTGGGGGCACCCGGGCCGGCAGCAGCGACGGGGAACGTTCACAGCGAGAGGTTATCGTGCGCAAACGGCGCAAGCCGCCGGACACGCGCGCCATCGGAGCGTCGATCTTCAACCGTTACGATCGCTCCGTGGCCGAACGCGGACACCACCGATCACGCCGCGGTCGCGAAATGCGCGGGCCGCTCCTTCCACCGACCGTGCCGGGCTGGCGCAGCCGCGCCGAACTGTTCGACATGGCGGTGCTCGAGGCGTATGAGCCCATCGAACGCCGGTGGCAGGATCGGGTGTCGACGCTGGACATCGCCGTCGACGAAATACCCCGTATCTCGGCCAAGGATCCCGAAAGCGTGCAATGGCCGCCCGAGGTCATCGCTGACGGGCCGGTCGCCCTGGCCCGGCTGATCCCCGCGGGCGTCGATGTCCGCGGCAACGCCACTCGGGCGCGAATAATGTTGTTCCGCAAGCCGATCGAACGGCGGGCGAAAGACACCGCCGAACTCTCGGAGCTGTTGCACGAAGTCCTGGTGGCACAAGTAGCCACGTATCTGGGTGTCGAACCCTCCGTTATCGACCCCACCATCGAGGACGAGTGAACAAACTCGCCTAGATCACGCCGCGTTTGAGGCGACGGCGCTCACGTTCGGAGAGCCCGCCCCAGATGCCGAAGCGTTCGTCATGGGCCAGCGCGTAGTCGAGGCACGCGTCGCGCACCTCGCAGCCCTGGCAGATGCGCTTGGCCTCACGAGTCGAGCCGCCCTTCTCGGGGAAGAACGCCTCGGGGTCGGTTTGTGCACACAATGCCTTCTCTTGCCAGAGGTCGTCCTCCGGAGTGAGCATTGCCGGCACAGCCGGGATTACCGGCGGCACATCAATCGGGGCGGGCACCAGACTCAACTGGGGACGCCGAGGCGTCTCGAACGGTGCCGGTCCAAAATTGGTGTGCGGCGCGCTGTCAACTGAGCCAAGTAGCCGGTCGTCGAACCGGACCGCATGATCGAAATCGCTGTACTCAAAAGACATTTTCCGCCTCCTCACCTGATGTCGTAGATCCGTAACTTTGAGCCCCACTATTTACTGTGCGGCCATTTCCGATTCGAACATATGATCGAATCTCGGTCTGCGACACCGAAACCGGCTGGCCAACCGCGAAATGACACTGGTGTGATTACACACGCGCTAGCAGCCGTGGTCAAGCGTTGGAACAGAAATTCATACCATTCCGTGACCGGAATTCGGCGCGTCGGAATATCGGCGTGTCTGTCACACCCCTCGGCCACGTGCCCCAGCTCGCGCGCGACGGCCTAGTGTCGGTCACTGTGAAGGTCACGGTTCTGGTTGGCGGCGTAGGCGGCGCCCGCTTCCTGCTCGGCGTACAGCACCTGTTGGGGCTGGGCCAATTCCAGGATTCGGGGACGTCGGCACACGAGTTGACCGCCGTCGTCAACGTCGGCGACGACGCATGGATGTTCGGTGTGCGGATCTGCCCGGACCTCGATACCTGCATGTACACGCTGGGTGGCGGCATCGATCCCGAACGCGGGTGGGGTCATCGCGACGAAACCTGGCATGCCAAGCAAGAACTCGCCGCTTACGGTGTGCAGCCCGACTGGTTCGGCCTCGGCGACCGCGACCTGGCCACCCACCTTGTGCGCAGCCAGATGTTGCGCGCCGGCTATCCGCTGTCACAGGTGACCGAAGCGTTATGTGGCCGTTGGTCACCCGGTGCACGATTGTTACCCGCGAGCGACGACCGCAGCGAAACCCATGTCGTGATCACCGATCCCGAGGACGGCGAGAAGAAGGCGATCCACTTCCAGGAATGGTGGGTGCGATACCGCGCGCAGGTACCCACCCACAGTTTCGCCTTCGTCGGTGCCGACGCGGCGACTGCCGGTCCCGGCGTCGTCGAAGCCATCGAAACCGCCGACGTCGTCCTGATCGCCCCGTCCAACCCGGTGGTGAGCATCGGATCGATCTTGAACATCCCCGGCATTCGCGGCGCGCTGCGCACGACGACGGCACGGGTCATCGGCTACTCCCCGATCATCGACGGTAAGCCGTTGCGCGGCATGGCCGACGAATGTCTGTCTGTCATCGGTGTGGACAGCACCTCTGAAGCAGTCGGCATCCACTACGGGGCGCGCAGCGGCACCGGCATCCTCGACGCCTGGCTGGTCCACGAAGGCGACCGCGCCGAGATCGACGGTGTCGAGGTGCGCGCCGTACCGCTGTTGATGAAGGATCCGGCGACGACCGCCGACATGGTGCGCGCCGGAGTGGAGGTCGCCGGGCTGAAAGTGGATCCACGGCGATGACCGAACACGGATCCGCAGCAGCCGTCGAAATCCTGCCCGTGCCAGGGCTGCCCGAGTTTCGTCCAGGAGATGACCTTGCCGAGGCGATCGCCACGGCCGCACCCTGGCTCCGCGACGACGACATCCTCGTGGTCACTAGCAAGGTGATGTCCAAATGCGAGGGCCGAATCGTCGATGCACCCGTCGACGCCGAACAACGAGACATCCTGCGACGCAAACTGATCGACGCCGAAGCCGTACGCGTACTGGCTCGTAAGGGCAGAACACTGATCACCGAGAACGCGATCGGCCTGGTGCAGGCAGCGGCCGGGGTGGACGGTTCCAATGTCGACTCGGCAGAACTCGCTTTGCTGCCAACGGATCCCGATGCCAGCGCCGCGAAGTTGCGAAGCGGTTTACGCGAACACCTCGGAGTCACCGTCGGGGTGGTGGTGACCGACACCATGGGGCGTGCGTGGCGCAACGGGCAGACCGACGTCGCGATCGGCGCAGCGGGACTGCGCGTGCTGCACGGCTACGAAGGGTCGCGCGATCGGCACGGCAACGAGTTGATCGTCACCGAGATCGCGGTCGCCGACGAGATCGCCGCGGCGGCCGATCTCGTCAAGGGCAAGCTGACCGACATCCCGGTCGCGGTGGTACGCGGGTTGTCCCTGCCGGATGACGGGTCCAATGCCCGTCGCCTGGTGCGCGCCGGCGAGGACGATCTGTTCTGGCTGGGCACCGAGGAGGCCATTGCGCTCGGTCGCAGTCAGACCCAGTTGTTGCGGCGGTCGGTGCGCACTTTCACCGACCAGGACGTGCCACCCGAGCTGATCGAGGCCGCGATCGGCGAAGCGCTGACCGCTCCCGCACCGCACCACACCCGGCCGGTCCGGTTCGTGTGGATACAGGACCCGCACCGGCGACTGGCACTTCTGGATCGAATGAAGGAGAAGTGGCGCGCCGATCTCACCGGTGATGGCCGACCAGCCGATGCCGTCGAACGCCGCCTCGGTCGTGGCCAGATCCTCTACGACGCACCAGAACTCGTCATCCCGTTCATGGTGCCCGACGGTGCGCACCGTTATCCCGACGCCGACCGCACCGCTGCCGAGCACACGATGTTCACCGTCGCGGTCGGGGCCGCCGTGCAGGCCCTGCTGGTAGCGCTGGCGGTGCGCGGTGTGGGGAGCTGCTGGATCGGGTCCACGATCTTCGCCGCCGATCTGGTGCGCGACGAGCTCGACCTGCCGGCCGATTGGGAGCCGTTGGGCGCCATCGCGATCGGTTTCCCGCCTGAGCAGCCGGGACCACGCGATCCGGTGCCCACCGACGATCTGCTGGTGCGCAAGTGACCCTGCACGCGTCGGCGGTCCAGGCGTTGACCGAATGGCATGCACCCGATCCCGGTCAGGACTCGCTGCGCCACGCCGTGCTGGCGTTCCTGGCCGCGCGCCCCGACGGCTGCCTGCGGTCGTGCGAGCCGGGGCACGTGACCGGTTCGGCGTTGGTGATCGACCACACCGGAACCCACGCGCTCCTCACGCTCCACCCACGGTTCGGCCGGTGGCTGCAGCTGGGCGGGCACTGCGAGGAATCCGACCCCGATATCGCCGCCGCGGCGCTGAGGGAGGCCACCGAGGAGTCGGGCATCGACGGCCTGCAGATCGATCCGGTACTGGCCGCGTTGCACGTACACCCGGTCACATGTTCGCTGGGTGTGCCGACCCGTCACCTCGATATGCAATTCATCGTGCGTGCGCCCGCAGGCGCGGAAATCGCGCGCAGCGACGAGTCACTGGACCTTCGGTGGTGGCGACTGGACTCGTTGCCCGACGACGTCGACTTCGGCCTCACCCAGTTGGCCGCAGCGGCTCGGCGAATCCGCGAATTCGGCGCGCACACGCACCGCGACGGTTGATTAGCGCGCCAAATTCGCAACCGCTTAGATGTCCGTCGAGTAGCGGATGCCGCCGTCGGGGATCGTGACCCCCGGCCACACCCGTGCACCGCGCAACAGCTCGCAGCGCGCACCGATGTCGGCGCCGTCGCCGATCACACCGTCGCGGATGAGCGCGCGGGGTCCGATGCGCGCTCCGAAGCCGATGATCGACCGCTCAATCACCGCCCCTGCGCCGATCTTGGCGCCGTCGAAGATCACCGCACCGTCCAGACGGGCACCACCGGCGATCTCGGCGCCTCGACCGACGACCGTGCCGCCGATGAGCAGCGCACCCGGCGCGACGCTCGCCCCGTCGTGGACGAGCTCCTCACCGCGGTGCCCGTGCAGCGCGGGTGACGGTGCGATACCGCGGACCAGATCGGCCGATCCGCGCACGAAATCTTCGGGCGTGCCCATGTCCCGCCAGTACGTGGAGTCGACGTAGCCACACACCCGCAGGCCGTCGGCGAGCAAGCCCGGGAACACCTCGCGTTCGACGGACAGCGCACGCCCCTTCGGGATGCGATCGATGACCTCGCGCTTGAAGACGTAACATCCGGCGTTGATCTGATCTGTCGGCGGATCCTGTGTCTTCTCCAGGAACGCCGTGACGACACCGTCGGAATCAGTTGGCACACAACCGAATGCCCTGGGGTCGCCGACTCGAACCAGATGCAGAGTGACATCGGCGTCGTTGTTCTCGTGGCTGTCCAGCAGCGCGCGCAGATCAGCGCCGGACAACACGTCGCCGTTGAAAACCAGCGCATTGGAGTGCCGAAGCTTGGACTCCACGTTGGCGATGCCGCCGCCGGTGCCCAACGGCTCGGTCTCGACGACGTATTCGATCTGCAGCCCGAGCTTGGACCCATCACCGAACTCCGACTCGAAGACCGCCGCCTTGTACGACGTGCCGAGGACGACGTGCTCGATGCCGGCATCGGCGATCCTCGACAGCAGGTGGGTGAGGAACGGCAAACCCGCGGTCGGCAGCATCGGTTTGGGTGCCGACAGCGTCAATGGGCGCAATCGGGTGCCCAGACCGCCGACCAATATGACGGCATCTACTTCCGCAGGGTTCATCGGACCCGTCCCCCCTTCGCCTGTTTGCGCCGGGAATTGCGCACGACCAGGCCAGCGCGCGCAGCCAGAGCGGCCTTGATTGTCCATCGCAGAGGCGCCTGTGACCAGTGCGGATAGCGATCCGCAAGGAAAGTGTAGGTGCTGGTGTGGTGGGCGGCCAGGTTGCGGGCAGGATCCCGTCCTGTCGCGTGACCCTTGTCGTGCAAAATTTCGGCTGACGGCACGTACACATTCTGCCAGCCCGCGCGTCCCAGACGATCTCCCAGGTCAACGTCCTCCATGTACATGAAGTAGCGCTCGTCAAACCCCGCGATCTCGTCGAACGCAGCCCGCCGCAGCAACAAACAAGACCCAGACAACCAACCGACGGCACGTTCGCTGGGACGCTCCCTGGCCTGCCGGTAGGTCGCGGTCCACGGATTGGACCGCCACAGCGGTCCGACGACCGCGTGCATACCGCCCCGGATCAGACTGGGCAGGTGTCGCGCCGACGGGTACACCGTGCCGTCGGGGTCGCGGATCATTGGCCCCAGAGCACCCGCGCGCGGCCAGCGTGATGCGGCGTCGATGAGGATGTCGATGCTGTGCGGACCCCACTGCACGTCGGGGTTGGCGACGATGAAGAATTCCGAGTCCCCCGAGATCGCTTGAGCCGAGCCGCCTTTCAGGTACTCGTTCACGGCACGATTCACCGCACTGCCGTAACCCAGGTTGGCTCCGGTGCGCAACAGGCGCACGTTGGAATAGTGCTCCAACGCTTCTTCAGGCGCACCGTCGGTCGACCCGTTGTCGGACATGATGACCGTCACCGCGCGGTCGGTGGCATGCGACAGCGACGCCAGGAACCGGTTCAGATGCGGTCCCGGCGAATAGGTCACCGTCACCACTACGAGCTCGTCACTCACGTGACGGCTACCAACTCATGCTTCACGGCGTAGAGGTTAATGGGCTGTGGTCCGCGATCGCCGCGGCGAGCGCCTCACGCCAAGGCCGCAGCGGAGTCAGCCCGGCATCGGCGGACAGCCGGGCCGACAGCGCCGAGTACTGCGGCCGCGGGGCTGGCCTGGGATGGCGGTCGGTGCCAACCGGGCGCACCCGGGCAGGATCGGCTCCCACGGCCTCGAAGACCGCTTGTGCCTGCTCGTAGCGGCTGGCTTCGCCCGCGTTGGCGGCATGCAGCACCGGCTCTCGGATGTTGCCCTCTGCCACCTCGAGCAGGGCGCCCACCAGGTCGGCGGCGTATGTGGGCGAGCCGACCTGGTCGGCCACCACGTCCACGGTCTGATCCCCGGCGGCAAGACGACGCATCACCGCCACGAAGTCGCTGCCGTCACCGCCCTCGTAGATCCACGCCGTCCGGACGATGTGCGCATCGGGCATCGCGGCGAGCACCGAAAACTCACCAGCGAGTTTGGTGCGGCCGTAAACGCCCACCGGCGCGGTCTCGTCGTCGATCTCGAACGGGGTGCGCTTCGGGCCGGAGAAGACGTAGTCGGTGGAGATGTGGATGAAATCTGCGCCCGCGCGGGCACAGGCGTGCGCGATATTGGCGGGCCCCACGGCGTTGACGGCGTGGGCGCGCTCCTCGTCGGACTCCGCCGCGTCGACCTTGGTGTAGGCGGCACAGTTGATCACCACGTCACCCGATTCGATGAATCGCTCGGCCGCCGGCGCGTCGGTGATATCCCACTCTGACGAGGTCAGCGCCAGTACCTCGCGGCCCCGACTGCGCGCCTGAGCTGCCAATTCACGTCCGACCATGCCACCGGCACCGGAGATAACGATTCGGGCAGATTCTTGGAAACCCATGGTGACGAGTCTGGCACGCCGACCCGGGCTACCGGCTCTGCGCCCTTATCGCAAGTAACCTGGGCTGATGCCCGCTCGTACTCTTCGTGTCATCGCCGTGTCGATGGCACTGGCGATCGTCGTCGGCACCGGCGTCGCCTGGGGCAAGATCCGATCGTTCGAGTCAGGCATCAACCACATCTCCCCCATTTCGTTGGGCGGGGGCGGTGAAGACGGTGCGATCGACATCCTGCTGGTCGGTGTCGACAGCCGCACCGATGCGCACGGAAACCCGTTGAGCCAGGAAGAACTCGCAACGCTGCGGGCAGGCGATGACGAGGCGACCAATACCGACACGATCATCTTGGTGCGAATTCCCAACAACGGTAAGTCCGCCACCGCGATCTCGATACCGCGCGACTCCTACGTCGAGGCGCCCGGGGTCGGCAAGATGAAGATCAACGGGGTCTACGGCTCGGCCCATTTCGAGAAGCTCGTCGAGCTGGTCGAACAGGACGGTATGGAAAAGGCGCAAGCCGAACCGGAAGCCATCGAAGCCGGCCGCGAGGCGTTGATCAAGACCGTGGCCAGCCTGACCGGCGTCACCGTCGACCACTACGCCGAGATCGGGCTGCTCGGGTTTTCGCTCATCACAGACGCTCTCGGCGGCGTGAATGTCTGCCTGACGAACCCTGTCTACGAACCCCTTTCGGGTGCCGACTTTCCGGCGGGCTGGCAGAAGCTGAGCGGTCCGCAAGCGCTGAGCTTCGTTCGCCAGCGTCACGATCTGCCCCGCGGCGACCTGGACCGGGTGGTGCGCCAGCAGGCGGTCATGGCATCGCTTGCCCACGAAGTCATTTCGAGCAAGACACTGTCGAGCCCGGCGACGCTGAACCGGCTCGAGGACGCGGTGCAGCGCTCTGTCGTGCTGTCCGACGGTTGGGACGTCATGGAATTCGCCGAACAGTTGCAAAAGCTGGCCGCGGGCAACGTCGCCTTCGCCACGATTCCCGTGCTGCAGGAGAACGGTTGGAGTGACGACGGCATGCAAAGCGTGGTGCGGGTCGACGCGGGCGAGGTCAAGGATTGGGTCGACAGCCTGCTGCACGACCAGGACGAGGGCAAGACCGAGGAATTGGCCTACACGCCCGAGAAGACGACCGCCGACGTGGTCAACGCCAGCGACGTCAACGGTCTGGCCTCCGCGGTCTCACAGGTGCTGACCAACAAGGGCTTCTCCCCGGGCAGCACCGGAAACCATGAAGGTGCCCCGGTCACGGGCAGCCAGGTGCAGGCGGCCAAGGCCGATGACCTCGGCGCGCAGGCGATTGCCAAGGATCTGGGCGGACTGCCGATCGTCGAGGACGCGTCGGTGGCGCCCGGCTCGGTACGGGTGGTCCTCGCTGCCGATTACACGGGTCCCGGTTCGGGCCTCGACGGCATCGACCCGACGCTGACCACCGCCGACCCCGTAGCGGCCGGCTCAACGGCGGAAGACCCACTGGCGTCGCCGATCATCACCGCAGGCTCGAACGACCCGGAGTGCGTCAACTAGCTGTGAGCACAGTCAGTTCGGCGATCCTCGATCCGCTCATGGCATCCGATCCTGCCGGTCCGCGGATCACCTACTACGACGACGCGACCGGTGAGCGCATCGAATTATCCACCGCCACACTGTGGAACTGGGCGGCCAAGACCGGCAACCTCCTGCGGGACGAACTGGGCGCGGGTCCGTCCAGCAGGGTCGCGGTGCTGTTGCCCGCGCACTGGCAGACCGCGGCCGTGCTGTTCGGAATTTGGTGGATCGGCGCCGAAGTCGTCACTGCCGGAGAAGCCGACATCGCGTTGTGTACCGCGGATCGTCTCGACGAGGCCGACGACGCCGTCGGAGTGGGCGAGATCGCCGTGCTGTCGCTGGATCCGTTCGGCAAGCCGGCGCCCGATCTTCCCGTGGGCGTGACCGACTACGCCACCGCGGTGCGTGTACACGGCGACCAGATCATCCCCGAACGCCATCCCGGTGCAGCGCTCGAGGGCCGGTCGGCGGCCGACGTGGTGTCCGACGCGCAGGCGTCCGCTGCCGAACAGGGGCTCACGGCCGACGACCGCGTGATGTCGACGGCCGACTGGACGCACGCCAACCACCTGACCAAGAATCTGCTCGCAGTCTTCGCGGCCGGTGCATCGCTGGTGCAGGTGGCGAATCAGGATGCCGCGGCGATGGGTCGCCGCAGACAAATGGAGAAGATCACCCGCGGTTGAGCGAACGATGCCACGCTGAATCATGATCAGTCGGCGTCAGTTCATGGTCGTGGGCGCGTTGGGTGTGGCGGGCGTAGCAACGGCCTGCTCGCAGTCGCAGACACCGTCAGCCGGACCGGCGAACCTCTCTCTGGCGGCCGGTGAGTCCGACCTCGACCTCGCCGGCGCTACGCTTCGCACCTGGGCCTATAACAAGCAGGTGCCCGCTCGTGAAATTCGCCTGCGCAAGGGGGAGCGACTCCGGGCCGAACTGACCAATGCCCTGCCCCAGGACGTCACCGTGCACTGGCACGGCATCGCGATTGTCAACGATATGGACGGGGTACCGCCCCTGACGCAGGCGGCGGTGGCCAATGGTCAGACGTTCACCTACGACTTCGTGGTGCCCGACGCCGGAACCTATTGGTTCCATTCTCATGTCGGCACCCAACTGGACCGCGGCCTGTACGGGCCACTCATCGTCGAGGACCCCGACGAGAAGGTCGACTACGACGACGAACTCGTTGTCGTGCTGGACGATTGGATCGACGGCACCGGCACCAACCCCGACCAGGTGTTCGAGAATCTGCGCAAGACGGGGATGAAGCCGATGGAACCAGGCGGCCCCGGCGTGACGCCGACGACTCCGCTCGGCCAAGACGGCGGCGACGTCACCTACCCCTACTTCATCATCAACGGCCGTGCCGCGAAAGATCCCCAGGTTGCGGATTACCGCACGGGCCAACGGATTCGGCTGCGGGTGATCAACGCGGGTTCCGACACGGCGTTTCGGGTGGCGGTACCCGGCACGTCCATGCGGGTCATTCAGACCGACGGCTTCCCGGTGGTTCCCGTGCAGGCGGACTCCGTGCTCCTTGGCATGGGTGAGCGGTTCGACGCGATCATCGCCGTCGACGAGTCGCGGCCGGTCATCGCCGTGCCCTACGGCAAGCCGGGCCATGCCCAGCTGAACATGCGGGTCGACAACAAGCCCGCCGCAGTGAACGTCGACGAGTTCGTGGCGTCGGTAGGGACGCAGGCGCCGCTGGACACCGCGACGCTGTCACCCGCGCCGGAGGTGACGCTGCCCGCGAAAAAGCCCGACCAGATCATCGACGCCCGCCTGGCCGGACCCGTCGACGGCTACAACTGGCCGATCAACGGAAAGCTGTACGACCCGCCGCGCGATGGGGTGACGGTGCAGCCGAATCAGCGGGTCCGCATCAGGTACATCAACGAGTCGATGATGTTTCACCCGTTCCATCTACACGGCCACACATTCCAGGTGATGAACGGTGACACCCCGAAGGCGCGCAAGGACACGGTGCTGGTGCCGCCGCTGCAGACCGTCGATGTGGACTTCGACACCGATAATCCCGGCAAGTGGATCACTCACTGCCACAACACCTATCACCTCGAGGCGGGGATGGCGTTCTTTCTCCAGTACGCCGGCTGATCCCTACTTGAGCAGGGCGCGCGACATGACCACACGCTGAATCTGGTTGGTGCCCTCGTAGATCTGCGTGATCTTGGCGTCGCGCATGAACCGCTCGACGGGGAAGTCCACCGTGTAGCCGTAGCCGCCGAACAGCTGCACCGCATCGGTGGTCACCGACATCGCGACATCGGACGCGTAGCACTTGGCCGCCGAGGAGATGAATCCGAGATCGGGCTCGCCGCGTTCGGCGCGCGCGGCAGCGGTGTACACCATCAGCCGGGCCGCCTCGATCTTCATCGCCATGTCGGCGAGCATGAACTGCACCGCCTGGAAATCTGCGATGCGCTGACGGAACTGCTTGCGCTCCTTGGTGTATGCGATCGCAGCCTCGAGCGCGCCCTGGGCGATGCCGACAGCTTGGGCACCGATCGTCGGGCGGGTGTGGTCGAGAGTGGCCAGCGCGGTCTTGAAGCCGGTGCCCTCGTCGCCGATGATCCGATCGCCCGGGATGCGGCAGTCCTCGAAATACAGCTCTGTCGTCGGGGACCCCTTGATGCCCAGCTTGCGTTCCTTGGCGCCGACCGCGAACCCGGGATCGTCCTTGTGCACGACGAACGCCGAGATGCCGTTGGCGCCCTTGTCCGCATCGGTCACCGCCATCACCGTGTACCAGGTGGAGTGCCCGCCGTTGGAGATCCAGCACTTGGCGCCGTTGAGCACCCAGTCGTCTCCGTCGCGGCGCGCACGGGTCCGCATCGACGCCGCATCGCTACCGGCCTCACGCTCGGAGAGCGCATACGACGCCGCCGCTTCACCGGCGGCGATGCTCGGCAGCACCTGCTTCTTGAGCTCCTCGGACCCCCGCAGCAGCAGGCCCATGGTGCCGAGCTTGTTGCAGATCGGAATCAGCGACGACGACGCGCACACCCGCGCGACCTCTTCGATGACGATGCAGGCGGCCACCGAATCGCCGCCCTGGCCGCCGTACTCCTCGGGGATGTGGATCGCGGCCATGCCGGCCGCGGTCAGCGCCGCTTCGGCTTCGTCGGTGTAGCGCGCCTTCTCATCGACGTCCGCGGCGTGCGGAGCGATCTCCTTGTCACACAGGTCGCGCAGCACCGCGCGCAACTCGGTGTGCTCGTCAGAAAGCTTGAAAGCGTCGAACGACGGGTTTCCGATGGCCATGACAACTCCTTGCTACTCGTCGGTAACTTTACCGTCCCGGCCGAGCAGCCGGTCACGCAGAGCCGCGTCCTTCTGCAGGACCATGTCCGACAGCGCGCTCTGGAAATCCTCGACGCGCTTGCGCAGCGCGGCATCCGACGACCCGAGAATCCGCACGGCCAGCAGCCCGGCGTTGCGGGCGCCACCAATCGACACGGTCGCTACGGGCACCCCGGCGGGCATCTGCACGATCGACAGCAGCGAATCGAGACCGTCGAGCTTGGCCAGGGGCACCGGAACGCCGATCACGGGCAGCGGCGTCGCCGAAGCCACCATGCCCGGCAGGTGCGCGGCTCCGCCGGCACCGGCGATGATCACCTCGATGCCGCGCGCGGCGGCCGACTTCGCGTAATCCAGCATCCGATCGGGCGTGCGGTGCGCCGACACGACGCCGACCTCGAACGGAATGTCGAACTCGGCCAGCGCAAGTGCCGCGTCCTCCATCACCGACCAGTCGCTGTCGCTGCCCATGATCACGCCGACGCGTGGCGTCGTGCCGTCACTCATGGTTGTCTCTCTTCGCGCAAGCGCTCATCAGGTTGTCTCTCTTCGCGCAAGCGCTCATCGGGTTGTCTCTCTTCGCGCAAGCGCTCATCGGGTTGTCTCTCTTCGCGCAAGCGCTCATCGGGTTGTCTCTCTTCGCGCAAGCGCTCATCGGTGCCCACTCCATCCGTCGGTCCATTCCGCATGCGACAACCAGTGCGCCGCGCGCGTCGCGCGTTCCCGGACCTCCGCGACATACGCGGCGTCGTCCGGGGATCCCCACGCCGCCCCGAGCACGTTGACGTGGCCGATCTTGCGACCGGGACGCTCGCCCTTGCCGTACAGATGCACCTTGGCCTCTGGAATTCGCCCGAACAGGTGATGCAGTCGCTCGTCCATGCTCATCGTCGGGGTTTGTTGAGCGCCAAGCACATTCGCCATGACGGTCACCGGAGCGATCGGCGAGGTGTCCCCCAGCGGATAGTCGAGCACCGCTCGGAGATGCTGCTCGAACTGGCTCGTGCGCGCACCGTCCATCGACCAGTGCCCCGAATTGTGGGGCCGCATCGCCAACTCGTTCACCAGCAGCCCGCCGTCGGTCGTCTCGAACAGTTCGACCGCCAGCACACCGACGACGCCGAGCTCTTCGGCAAGGCGCAGCGCGAGACCGCCTGCGGCACCGGCGACGTCGTCGGCGAGGTCGGGAGCTGGTGCGATCACCTCCACACAGATGCCGTCGCGCTGCACGGTCTGCACCACCGGCCACGCCGCACCCTGACCGAACGGTGAACGGGCCACCAGCGCAGCGAGTTCACGCCGCATCTCGACCTTCTCCTCGACCAGGACGTCGGCCCCCGACGCCAGATACTCGGCGGCCGCCTCGCGCGCGTGGGCGATATCGCGCGCCAGCGTGACACCGCGGCCGTCGTAGCCTCCGCGCACGGTCTTGAGCACCAGCGCGGCATCCGAACCGGCCGCGAAATCGTCCACATCACCGGGCGACGTCACGGCCGCGAACCGCGGCACCGGCGCACCGAGTGCCTCCAGGCGTCGTCGCATCACCAGCTTGTCCTGCGCGTGGATCAGCGCCGTCGGCGGCGGCGCGACGTTCACCCCCTCCGCGATCAGCTTGTCGAGCATCTCGGTGGGTACGTGCTCGTGGTCGAACGTCAGCGCATCTGCGCCGACCGCCGCACGGCGCAGCGCGTCGAGGTCGTCGTGGGCGCCGAGCACCACGTCGGGGGTCACCTGAGCGGCGGGATCCTCGGGTGTGACGGCCAACACACGCAGTGTCTGACCGAGCGCGATGGCCGCCTGATGGGTCATCCTCGCCAGCTGTCCGCCGCCGATCATGGTCACTAGCGGCGGCTTCGTCGAATTGCGCGGCACGGACCTATGTTGTCATGCCGACCTAGGGTTTACCGCCGGTGACCTGCACGGGTACGCGTGACGTGGTCGATTTCCGTAGACTGCCCTGTTGTGTCCTTCACCGATGCCACGATCGCGCGGCTCCCGAGCCCGATCCGGCCGTACTTCGAACGGCACCACGAGCTCATCAAGTTCGCGATCGTCGGCGCCACCACCTTCGTCATCGACTCGACGGTCTTCTTCACGCTGAAGCTCACGGTGCTGGAGCCCAAGCCAGTGACGGCCAAGATCATCGCCGGCGTCGTCGCGGTGATCGCGTCCTACATCCTCAACCGCGAATGGAGCTTCCGCGACCGCGGCGGCCGGGAACGGCACCACGAGGCGCTGATGTTCTTCGCGTTCAGTGGCGTCGGCGTGCTGCTCTCGATGGCGCCGCTGTGGTTCTCCAGCTATGTGCTGATGCTGCGTGTGCCCGAAGTCAGCCTGACTGTGGAGAACATCTCCGACTTCGTCGCGGCCTACATCATCGGCAACCTGTTGCAGATGGCCTTCCGCTTCTGGGCGTTCCGACGCTGGGTATTTCCGGACGAGTTCGGTCGCAACCCGGACAAGGCACTGGAGGCCACGCTCACCGGCGGGGGTATCGCCGAAGCCGTCGAGGATGTTCGCGACCCGGCTCTGCGTGGGATCGATGCGGACGGCACCGTGACACCGCTGCGCAGGCCGACCCGCCGCGCGCGGCGACTGGCTCAGCTCGGCGATTCCTCCGAGCCCAGGGTGTCGAAGACTTCGTGATACAGCAGCGAGTGGACCTCTTCCACTCGCGGAATGTCCATGAACTCCAGCGGATCCTGAGACGCTGACTCGATGATCAGCGTGCCGGTGCGCAGCATGCGATCAAGCACGCCGTGGCGGAATTCCACGCTGTTGATCCGGGCCAGCGGAATGTCGATGCCTGAGCGGGTCAGCAGCCCGTGCCGGAACATCACCCTGCGGTCGGTGATGACGAAATGCGTCGTCCACCAATTGAGGAACGGCCAGACCGTCAGCCAGATGACGATGACCGCCCACACGACCGCGATGACGATCATCACGACGTTGCGGGCGGTGGGGTCCCAGTTGGTGGTGTTGACGTAGCCCGCCGCGAACGTCGCGACCGCAGTGATCACCAACAGGATCAGGATGGGACCTATCAGTCGCTTCCAATGCGGATGGCGGTGCAGCACCACATGCTCGTCTTGGGCGAGCACCTTTTCCGGATATCCCATGAGCGAAGACCCTATTCCGGATCAACCGTCCGCGGGCCGCAAGTGGACGATGTCACCTGCGGCGACGATGGTCGGCCCGCCGTCGGTGTCGATCCACAGCCGGCCCTGGTCGTCGACGTCGCGAGCCACCCCCACGATCTCGCGGTCGCCGGGGAGAATCGCGCGGACCGGCATCCCAAGGGTCAGGCTGCGGGCCCGGTAGTCGGCCATCAGTTCCTGGTCCGCGCCGACGGCGCTGCGCCAGGCATCGACGCGACGGCCCAACTCGGTCAGCAGCCGAACGGTGAGTTCCTGACGATCCGGCGCGGCGACGCCGAGCCCGACGAGGGATGTCACACCGTCGACGCCCACCTCGTCACCACGCAGTGACACGTTGAGGCCGATGCCGACGACGACCACCCGTTGCTCGGCGGCGACCTCGGCCAGGATTCCCGCCAATTTGCCGCCGCCGGCGAGCACGTCGTTGGGCCATTTCAATCCGGCGTCGACGCCGATGCTGTTCACGGTGTCGACGATGGCCACCCCCGTCGCCAGCGGAAGCCAGCCCCAGGCGTCCGTAGGCACCGCGGCGGCATCGATCGCCACTGACAGCGTGATCTGGGCGTATCGCGCCGCCGCCCAGCTGCGCCCTTGCCTGCCGCGGCCGGCGGTCTGGTGTTCGGCGATCAGGACAGCGCCCGCGATGTCGGCGCCGCTGTTGGCCCGCGCGATCAGGTCGGAGTTCGTGGACCCGGTCTCAGCCACCACGTCGACCGTCTGCCACACCGGACCGCCTTCGATGGCGGCACGCAACGTCGTCTCGTCGAGGGGAGCGCGCTCAGCAGTCATTGGCCAAACGTAAGCGACGCCGCGCACGGCTGCTTAAGGAGATATTAAGGACGCGCTGTCCGCGTCGTTGGCGCCGTTCGTTAGCATCGACGCTCATGACGAGCGTTAGCGATCAGTCGGTCGAGCCCGCGGGCGAGCACGAGATCGACATCCACACCACCGCAGGCAAGCTGGCCGATCTTCGCAAGCGCACCGAAGAGACGCTGCACCCGGTCGGAGAGGCGGCGGTCGAGAAGATCCACGCCAAGGGCAAGCTGACCGCCCGTGAGCGCATCCTGGCGCTGCTGGACGAGGGCTCGTTCGTCGAACTCGACGCGCTGGCCCGGCACCGCAGCACGAACTTCGGACTGCAGGACAAGCGCCCGTTCGGCGACGGTGTGGTGACCGGCTACGGCACCATCGACGGCCGCGAGGTCTGCATCTTCAGCCAGGACGTCTCGGTGTTCGGCGGCAGCCTCGGCGAGGTCTACGGCGAAAAGATCGTCAAGGTTCAGGATCTCGCGATCAAGACCGGGCGTCCGTTGATCGGCATCAACGACGGCGCCGGAGCCCGCATCCAAGAGGGTGTGGTGTCACTTGGCTTGTACAGCAACATCTTTCACAACAACATCATGGCCTCCGGTGTCATCCCGCAGATCTCGCTGATCATGGGCGCCGCCGCGGGCGGGCACGTGTACTCCCCCGCGCTGACCGACTTCGTCGTCATGGTCGACCAGACCAGCCAGATGTTCATCACCGGACCGGACGTCATCAAGACCGTCACCGGCGAGGACGTGACGATGGAGGAATTGGGCGGCGCGCACACGCACATGGCCAAGTCGGGCACCGCGCATTACGTGGCGACCGGCGAGCAGGACGCCTTCGACTACGTCCGCGACCTGCTGTCGTATCTGCCCGCCAACAACTACGCCGACCCGCCGCGTTACCCGGCCGCGGTGCCGGAGGGCGCGATCGAGGACAACCTCACCGAAGAGGACCTCGAGCTGGACACGCTGATCCCCGATTCGCCGAACCAGCCCTACGACATGCACGAGGTCATCACGCGGATCCTCGACGACGACGAGTTCCTCGAGGTACAGCAGGGCTACGCGCAGAACATCATCGTCGGCTTCGGCCGCATCGAAGGCCGACCGGTCGGCATCGTCGCCAACCAGCCGACCCAGTTCGCGGGCTGCCTGGACATCAACGCCTCGGAGAAGGCGGCGCGGTTCATCCGCACCTGCGACTGCTTCAACGTGCCGATCGTGATGCTGGTCGATGTTCCGGGCTTCCTGCCGGGCACCGACCAGGAGTACAACGGCATCATCCGCCGCGGCGCGAAGCTGCTGTATGCCTACGGCGAGGCGACCGTCGCCAAGATCACCGTCATCACCCGCAAGGCCTACGGCGGCGCGTACTGCGTCATGGGCTCGAAGGAGATGGGCGCCGACGTGAACGTCGCGTGGCCGAGCGCGCAGATCGCGGTCATGGGCGCCGCGGGCGCGGTCGGGTTCGTGTACCGGCAGGAGCTGGCCAAGGCGGCCAAGGAGGGTCAGGATGTCGACGCGCTTCGCTTGGAGCTGCAGCAGACGTACGAGGACACTCTGGTCAATCCGTACATCGCCGCCGAACGTGGCTATGTGGACGCGGTGATCCCGCCGTCGCACACCCGCGGCTACGTCGCAACGGCCCTGCGCCTGCTCGAACGCAAGATCACGCAGGTGCCGCCGAAGAAGCACGGAAACATCCCGCTATGACCGGAGACGAGGCCGTGACCGCAGAGCACCACGACCACGAAGTGCCCATCCAGGTCGTAAAGGGCAAGCCGACCGATGAGGACATCGCCGCGGTCATCGCTGTGCTCGCCGCCGCTTCCGGTACCCCCGCCGAGCCGAGGGAGCAGGAAGAGAACCTGTGGGGGCATCCGGTCGACCGGCTGCGCTATTCGTTCTTCAGCTGGCAGAAGGTGACACTTCAGCAACGGACGCACATGCGCCATCGATGACGCGATTCGTTCTCGCGTCAGCATCGCCCGGTCGCCGTAAGGTGTTGCGCCAGGCGGGAATCGACCCACTTGTCATCGTCTCCGGTGTCGACGAGGACGCCGTCATGGCCCGTCTGGAACCGTCGGCCACCCCCGCCGACGTGACCACCGCGCTGGCCGCCGCAAAGGCGGATGCCGTTGTCGGGGTCCTCGATGCCGACGTCGCCGCCGATTGCGTTGTCATCGGCTGTGATTCGATGCTGTACCACGATGGCACATTGCGCGGTAAGCCCACCACCGTCGACGCGGCGCGCGCCGGCTGGCAGCAGATGGCGGGGACTTCGGGCGAGCTCTACACCGGCCATAGCGTGATTCGTTTGCAGGACAACGCAATAGCGTGGCGTGCCGCCGATGCCACCGTGACCACGGTGCGGTTCGCCAGCCCGTCCACAGCGGATCTGGATGCCTACGTCGACAGCGGCGAGCCCACGGCGGTCGCGGGTGGATTCACGCTCGACGGGCTGGGCGGCTGGTTCGTCGACGGCGTCGACGGCGATCCGTCGTCGGTGATCGGTATCGGACTGCCGCTGATCCGTCGGCTACTCGCCGACGGGGGCCTGTCGATCGCCGAACTCTGGTCCGCCAACCCGCTGCGCTGATCCGCCGCGTGGGTAGGCTCGCAGTGTGCCGCTACCCGCCGATCCCGCCCCCGCCCTGGCCGAGTACGCCCACCCGGAACGCCTGGTCACCCCCGACTGGCTGTCGGGCAACCTCGGCAGGCCCGGACTGGCCATCGTCGAATCCGACGAGGACGTGCTCCTCTACGACACCGGCCACATCCCCGGCGCGGTGAAGATCGACTGGCACACCGACCTCAACGACCCGACGGTCCGCGACTACATCGACGGCGCGCAATTCGCCGAGCTGATGAACCGTAAGGGCATCTCCCGCGATGACACCGTCGTCATCTACGGCGACAAGAGCAACTGGTGGGCCGCCTACGCCCTGTGGGTGTTCACGCTGTTCGGCCACCCCGACGTGCGCCTGCTCGATGGCGGGCGCGACCTGTGGATCTCCGACGGCCGCGACACCAACCTGGACGTACCGTCCAAGCAGACCACGGGCTACCCCGTGGTCGAACGCAACGACGCGCCGATCCGCGCCTACAAGGAGGACGTGCTGGAGATCATCGGCTCGCAGCCGCTGATCGACGTCCGCTCACCGCAGGAGTACACCGGGGAGCGCACCCACATGCCGGACTACCCCGAGGAGGGCGCGCTGCGCGGCGGGCACATCCCGACCGCACGGTCGATCCCGTGGGGCAAGGCGGCCAGGGACAACGGCCAGTTCCGTAGCCGCGCCGAACTCGACGAGTTGTACGGCTTCCTGTCCGACGACGACAAGACCGTCGTGTACTGCCGCATCGGCGAACGCAGCAGCCACACCTGGTTCGTGCTCACGCATCTGCTTGGCCGCGAAGGCGTGCGAAATTACGACGGTTCCTGGACCGAGTGGGGCAACGCGGTGCGGGTGCCCGTGGCCGTCGGAGAAGAGCCTGGCGAACCGACATGACGGCGGCGCAATGAGCATGCCGGCCGCGCTGGCCGAGGTCGTATCCGACTTTAAGGAGATGCAGGGCCAGGACAAGCTGCAGCTGCTGCTGGAGTTCGCGGGTGAACTGCCCCCGCTGCCCGCCGAACTGGAAGAGGCGGCCATGGAGCCGGTGCCCGAATGCCAGTCACCGCTGTTCCTCCACGTCGACGCCGCCGACCGGGACAACGTCCGGCTGTATTTCAGCGCGCCCGCGGAGGCGCCGACCACGCGTGGTTTCGCGGCGATCCTGGCGGCCGGGCTCGACTCACAGCCCGCCGAAGACATCCTCGCCGTACCCGACGACTTCTACAGCGAACTCGGCCTGGCCGCGCTGATCAGCCCGCTGCGGCTGCGCGGCATGTCGGCGATGCTGGCCCGTATCAAGAAACGGCTCAGATAACGGCGAGCTGTGAAGGTGCTGTGGAGGTGAATGGGGGGAAACGTTGCGGGTAATGCTTTGCAGATGGGGGAAACGCAAGTGCAACGCCACACCGAAGCGGTAGCGGCGAATCTGGCGAGCCATGCCAGCCACGCCAAGGCCGACCTGGACCAGCACGGACTGGTTTCCCTCCGCGGCATCATCGCGGCCGAGTGGCTCGCCGCCGCGCGCGGTGAGGTGGATGCTTACCTTGCTCGCCATGGGCGGCGTGAACACAACTTGACCAACGCGGACTCCTGGGAGTGCCCCACGATCGAAGCGCTGGCCGATCACCTGCGCATCGAGACATTTCTGCATTCGTTGACGTCGCTGCCGGAATCCGCTGAATTTGGTTACGCGGGTTATCAGCAGCGAGTTCTTCGCATACTGGACGGTTCTAATGTGGAGACCCCGCCGTTCGACTGGCACTACGACTCGAATGCGTTGACGATGCTTGTTCCGATCGTCGTTCCCGCCGATGGCACCGGCCAGGTGGCGATATTCCCCGACCATCGCCCGCACCGCCGGTGGGCCGCACTGAGCGCAGCCGAGCGACTGCTCGTGCACAACCAGATGCACGGCCGCCGGATGCGCCAGCGCTACGAGGACGACCCCACTGCGTTCACAATCCCGCTCGTCCCCGGTGATGCGTACCTCTTCAGGGGATACCGTGCGCTGCACTCCGTACTGCCCTGGTCCAAAGACACTCTGCGGGTGACGCTTGTCCTCCATTACGGCCGTCCCTACGGGGCGGAGGGTCCCGTCATCCGGGCGGTCAGGAGGTGGCGCGACACCAAACGCAAGCGGCGCACCACCGATCTCCTGGCGCACAACCCGTCACATTGAGCGGAGCTACCCGGCAGTAACCGATACCGGTTTGGCGTGGGCGTCGTGCTGCCGCCTAAACTGCCTCCGATACATTCTTAAAGACGTTTCTTAAAAACGATGCCGTCAGGAGGCGCAGTGGCAAGTCACGCCAGCTCAAAGATCTCCAAGGTGCTCGTCGCCAATCGCGGGGAAATCGCGGTCAGGGTGATCCGGGCAGCCAAGGATGCCGGGCTTGCAAGCGTGGCCGTGTACGCCGAACCCGACGCCGACGCACCGCACGTGCGGCTTGCCGACGAAGCGTTCGCACTCGGCGGCCAGACCTCAGCCGAGTCCTACCTCGTCTTCGAGAAGCTGTTGGAGGCGGCCGAGAAGTCCGGCGCGAACGCGATCCATCCCGGCTACGGATTCCTTTCGGAGAACGCCGATTTCGCTCAGGCCGTGCTCGACGCCGGCCTGATCTGGATCGGCCCCAGCCCGCAGTCCATCCGTGATCTCGGCGACAAGGTCACCGCCCGGCACATCGCCGCGCGCGCCGAGGCGCCACTGGTCCCGGGAACCCCCGACCCGGTCAAGGACGCCGACGAGGTCGTTGCGTTCGCCAAAGAGTACGGCGTACCGGTGGCCATCAAGGCAGCGTTCGGCGGCGGCGGCCGCGGCATGAAGGTCGCCCGCACGATCGAAGAGATCCCGGAGTTGTTCGAGTCGGCCACCCGTGAGGCCGTCGCGGCGTTCGGCCGCGGTGAGTGTTTCGTCGAGCGCTACCTGGACAAGCCGCGCCACGTGGAGGCTCAGGTCATCGCCGACACGCACGGCAACGTCGTCGTCGCAGGCACCCGCGACTGCTCGCTGCAGCGCCGCTTCCAGAAGCTCGTCGAGGAGGCGCCCGCGCCGTTCCTGACCGACGCGCAGCGCAAGGAGATCCATGAGTCCGCCAAGCGGATCTGCAAGGAGGCCGGCTACTACGGCGCAGGCACCGTCGAATACCTCGTCGGCCAGGACGGGCTGATCTCATTCCTCGAGGTGAACACCCGCCTGCAGGTCGAGCATCCGGTCACCGAGGAGACCGCGGGCATCGACCTGGTCCTGCAGCAGTTCAAGATCGCCAACGGCGAGGCACTGGACATCACCGAGGATCCGACGCCGCGCGGGCACGCGATCGAGTTCCGCATCAACGGCGAGGACGCCGGCCGCGGCTTTCTGCCCGCGCCCGGCCCGGTCACCCGGTACGACATCCCCACTGGTCCCGGTGTGCGGCTGGACTCCGGCGTCGAGGCCGGTTCGGTGATCGGCGGCCAGTTCGACTCGATGCTGTCGAAGCTGATCGTGTCCGGCGCCACCCGCGAGGAGGCGCTGGCCCGCTCGCGCCGTGCGCTGGCCGAGTTCCATGTCGAGGGCTTGGCGACGGTCATCCCGTTCCACCGCGCCGTGGTGTCGGACCCGGCGTTCATCGGTGACGGCGAGAAGTTCGACGTGCACACCCGGTGGATCGAAACCGAGTGGGACAACACCGTCGAACCGTTCACCGGCGGTGAAGCGATCGAAGAGGAAGACACCATTCCGCGGCAGTCGGTCGTCGTCGAGGTGGGAGGCCGGCGCATCGAGGTGTCGCTGCCCGGCGATCTGGCCATCGGCGGTGGCGGTGGCGCACCGGCGGGCGGCGGCGTCGTCCGCAAGAAGCCCAAGGCACGCAAGCGTGGTTCGCACGGCGGCGCGGCGGCATCCGGCGATTCGGTGACCGCACCGATGCAGGGCACCGTGGTCAAGGTGGCTGTCGAAGAGGGTCAGGAGGTCGCTTCGGGCGACCTCGTGGTGGTCCTCGAGGCGATGAAGATGGAGAACCCGGTCACCGCGCACAAGGACGGCGTCATCACCGGCCTCGCGGTCGAGCCAGGTGCGGCCGTCACGCAGGGCACGGTGCTGGCCGAGATCAAGTAGGCCTCAGCCGGGAATCGCGCTAGTCGGACGTGACGAGGCTGTTGCGCTGCAGCGGCGTGCCGAAGTAGCCGGCGTCGGGGTCGACGACGACGGTCTTGGTGTCGTCGCCCTGCCGGGCCAACGTGTCGCGGGCCATCTTCTCGAACGGGATCTTCTGCGGCCCACCGATGTTCACGACACCGTTGAGCGGTCCGCCGACGGCGGCGCGCGCGACGTCGGATGCGACCCTGTCCGCAGGAATGGGCTGAATCAGCGCATCGGGAACGCGCACCTCGTCGCCGACGGTCATCGATCCGGTGATGGCGTCGGTGAACTCGGCGAACTGCGTGGCGCGCACGATGGTGTAGGGCATGCCGGATTGACCGAGCAGCTTCTCCTGCGCGACCTTGGCCCGCATGTACCCGCTGAGCGGCAGACCGTCCACACCGACAATCGACAGCACGACATAGTGTCCGACCCCGGCGTTCTCCGCGGCTGCAACCACATTCGCCGTCGCCGTGGTGAAGAACTCCAACACCGGCCCGTCTTCGAACGACGGAGAATTCGTGACGTCGACGAGCGCGTCGGCCCCGGCCAGCGCCTCCCCGAGCCCGTCGCCGGTGAGGACATCCACACCAGATCCACGCGATGCCGCGACGACATCGTGCCCGTCAGCCTCGAGTAGCGCCACCACCTTGGTGCCGATCAGACCGCTGGCACCGATCACTGTGATCCTCACAGGCCATGCCTACCATCGACAGGTGGAGCCCGTGGAGATTAATGCCGGCGCTTGGTATCTGCGCGCATTGCGTGAGGACGAGTTCATGGACGACCGCCCCGCGCTCGCGGCAATGGGCGAGTCCGATCCGGGCCATGTGGCGCGCTGTACGGCGCGATGGGCCTCCGACACCGGGTACACGTGGGCGGTCTGCGAACCGACGACCGGTGAGATGTTGGCCGAGGTGAGTATCGATCCGGCGGCCGGCACTCTGCGGTCCAGAGCGCGCGACGGTCACCACGACGCCGTCGCGGTGGCCGAGCAGTCGGTGCGACGCTTCGCGATGGCGATGCTGGGGCTGACGATCCCCTGATCCGATCGGCGGCCGATCACGGGGAATCGATGTCGCGGCCGGTCGCCAGGTCAGCGCAGTCCACAGCGGCGACGTCTGGGCGCGCCGAGAGAAACGCGCGCGCGCCCTCGTCGCCGCGCAGTCCTCGGAGTAGTTCGGTCCAGTGCCGGTTGGCGATGACGACGGGGTGGCCGGGCGTGTCGCCGAAGTACGCGCGCGCGAGGCCCGACGTCGATGATCGCGCCGCGGCCAGCACGCGGTCCACCACTTCGGCGCCTACGTCGGGGGTGTCGACGGTGTGCAGCACCGCGAAGTCGGCCTCGACGGCCGACAGACCCGTACGCAAGGATGTGGATAACCCGTCTGACCAGTCAGTCGCGATGACGGCGCGGGCGGGAGCAGGCACATCGACGATCGCCGCGCCCAGCACGACGACCACGTCGTCGCACCCGCCATGGTGTAACGCCGCCACCGCTGATCTCAGCCACTCACCTTGTGCAGCAAGCACTTTGGGCATACCGAAGCGCGCGCCCGCCCCGGCGGCGAGCAAAATACCGGCGGCCGTGGTCGACATGTCGACAAGTGTGGGTCCACCAGGCGTTTCATACAAACGCGCGCCGAGTCCAACGCCGTGAACTGGACTTATGACGTCCGCGTCATTCACGTTGTCGTTTTCGATCGTGAGGCGTAGGGTTCAAATCAGGTTGAAATCACAGCCAGCTGCAAACGTCATCGACGTGCAGGGCTGTGGCCCTGCAGCCAGGCTTTCAAAAGCGCAGGGCCCAATTTGACGTGAGCCACAGTACGAATCGATGTATTCACCACTGATGGAGTCACAATGTCTACCCGAACACACGATGCTCCGACGCCACCGGAGTCTTTGATCGAGCGCGCCGAGTCGCACTCGGCCCATTTCGCGACCCGTTCGCTACCGCCGGACACCGCGGTGGTCACGGCGCACGGCGAGATCGACGCAGCGAACGCGAACGCGCTCGTCGACTACGCGCTGCGACACGGCGATCGCATCAACCGATTGGTGCTCGACTTGAGCGGCGTCGATTTCTTTGGCACATCCGGCTTTTCGGCGCTGCACACACTCAACGTGCGCTGCGCCGACGAATCCATCACCTGGGCTTCAGTGCCCAGCCCAGCGGTCACGAGGCTGGTGCAGATCTGTGATCCCGATTCGCTTCTGCCGTTCTTCGGCGGCGTCGACACCGCCCTGTCGGCGGTACAGGGTGAGCCGCCCCGCCTACTGCAGTTGGTCCCGCAGCCGCGCTAGAGATTTCGCGAGCAACCGGGACACGTGCATCTGCGAGATACCTACCCGTTCGGCGATCTGGGTCTGCGTGAGCGATTCGAAGAAGCGCAACAGCAGAACCGTTCGTTCCCGCTCGGGCAACGCTGCGAGCAAGGGCCGCAACGCTTCTCGGTTCTCGATCTGATCTAGTCCCAGGTCGACGTCGCCTATCGTGTCCGCGATCGCGGGCGCGTCCTCGTTACCTCCACCGCCACTGTCGATGGACAGCGTGTTGTAGGAGCTGCCCGCCACCAGACCCTCGACGACCTCGTCGCGGTCCATCTCCAGTTCGATGGCCAGTTCCGAGGCGGTGGGTGCGCGGCCGAGCCGCTGAGACAGTTCAGCTGTGGCGGCGCCCAGCCGCAGGTGCAGTTCTTTGAGCCGGCGGGGCACCTTGACCGACCAGCTGTTGTCCCGGAAGTGTCGCCGGACCTCGCCCATGATCGTCGGCACCGCGAACGACACGAAGTCCGATCCGGCGTTCACGTCGAAGCGGATGACCGCGTTCACCAGACCGACACGGGCGACCTGGACGAGATCGTCGCGGGACTCGCCGCGCCCGTCGAACCGACGGGCGATGTGGTCGGCCAGTGGCAGGCAGCGTTCCACGATGCGGTCTCGCTGTCGCTGGAAGGCCGCGCTGTCTTGAGGTACGCCTTCGAGTTCGCGAAACATGTCCGCGACATCCGCGTACTCAGAGTTCGATCGCGACGACGAACCCTGTGACGTCGAAGGGCTCACTGCAACGAGCTCGCTCGCCTTGTCGTCATCGAGATCCCGAAGACCTGTCCTTCCTCAGGGCCCTGCCCGTCCTGGAAAGTCTGTACATCGTCGGTCAGTGAGCTCAGCACGTGCCAGCTGAAGCTGCCGGGGGCCAGGATGTCGGGGCTCTTGCATGGCGCCGATGCGTGGATGACGACCGCGTCGTCGCGCGGATCGACGACGAGCAGCAGTGTGGAATCGGGGACCGCGCAGCGAATGAGGCGCGTACACGCTTCGTCGACTGCCAACCGCAGATCGGCGACGGAGTCGAAGTCCAGATCCTCGTATGTGGCGACCGCCGCCACGAGCGTGCGCAGCACTGCAAGATTTTCCAGTGTGGCGGCGACCCGAAGTTCGACCGACCCGGCGTTCCGTAGGTGCCCGTTCTTCGTGTTGGCAACGTCGGCCATTTGACCTCCCGGCAATATCGAAGCGAGGTTACCCCAGGTCCGCTCCCGGCTAACCACGGGAGTTCCCGCGAGCAGTCGGAACCAAAGTGTGGCATGCGCTCAGGCCGGGTAAACCCCGGTCATGAAGTACATGGGGTCGCGCAGTCAGCTCGGCGACGCAGACCCGGGCGGCACCCGGGGACTGCGCCGAGTCATCGTGACTGCCGGACTGGTCCTGTTGGCGTTGATCTTGATCTTGGTGGCGATATATGCCGGGGCGTTCCTCATCCTCGCGCCGATGATGCAGTGATACCGCAGATGAGCCTGTCCAGCGTGGTCCGTGATTCGCCATGGTCCACGTCCCTTACCCTCGCGTGGTCGTCCGCCAAACATGCGGCTTCGTCGTAGCGATCTCCGTGGCCCCGGACTGCGCCGAGTCCGGCGCGGCCGCGGGTTCTCCTATTACGACGCGAACGGTGCGTCGATCACCGATGCCACGACGCTCGAGCGCATCAAACAGCTTGTGATCCCTCCGGCTTGGAAGAGGGTGTGGATCTGCCCTCATCCCAACGGCCACATCCAGGCGGTGGGAACAGACGCCGCAGGCCGGCGCCAGTACCTCTACCACCAGAAGTGGCAGCAGGACCGGAACGAGGAGAAATTCGACCGGGCCCTGGACATGTCGGCGGCGCTACCCGACATGCGGCGCCAGATCGCATCGGACCTGAGCGGGCGGGGGCTCACCCGCGATCGGGTGATCGCTCTGGCGCTGCAACTGCTCGATCTCGGCTACTTCCGTTCGGGGTCAGAACAGTACGTCGAGGAGAACAACTCCTTTGGCCTCGCGACGTTGCTTTGCGAACATGTGACGCTGCAGAGTGGCGCGGTTGAGTTCGACTATCCGGCCAAGAGTGGCGTTCGCCGCACCCTGCTGATCGAGGATCCTGAGGTCGTCAGGTCGGTGCGTTCGCTGATGCGCAGACCGCATCGCGGCGAGCGGTTGCTGGTGTGCCGCAACGGTTCCGGGTGGACCGACCTGCACGCCGACGATCTCAACAGCCGGTTCAAGGAACTCGTCGGCGACGAGTACACCGTCAAGGATCTACGCACTTGGCACGGCACGGTGCTGGCGGCGGCGGCATTCGTGGACGCCGATCCGCCGGAGAACAAGTCCGTGATCAAGCGCGTGGAATCGGCGGTCATGAAAGAGGTCGCCGAGGAACTCGGCAATACCCCGGCGGTGGCGCGCCGCTCTTACGTGGATCCCCGCGTCGTCGAGGGGTATGAATCTGGCCTGACTATCGCGACCGCCGCCAAGCGCGCCGCGAAGACCCGAGCCCCAGCCAAGCGGCAAGAGATTCTGGACCGCAGCACCGCACGGCTGATCCGCAAGGTCGCAAAGAGCTAGCGCCGGGGCCGTAGGAGACCAAAAACTCAAGCACCAAATCGTTTTCGGATCCGGGACGAGGGTATCCTCGAGCATCATGCGCGACGATCAAGACCTCCCCTACGACATTCCCGATGCCGACGCCGCCGACCAACTACGGCCGGTGAGCGAGCCGGGTCTGGACGAGGAAGCAACTGCCGAGCCGCCAGGCGAATTGCCCCTCGAGGCCGCCGCCGCCGACTGGCAGGAACAGCTGGAAACGGTTGACATCGACCCCGAAGACGATCGCGTTTAGCGTCCACAGGCCCGGGTAACCCTTGGATCGCGGGGCGATCCCCGCGGCCCCACGCTCAAGAAGTGGGCTGGACCGATTCCACTACATAGCGGAAAGGCAACGTATGACTGAGAAGAACAGTGGCCCCGAAGAAGGCATCAAGGGCGTCGTCGAAGGCGTCAAGGGCAAGGCGAAGGAAGCTGTCGGCACCGTGACCGGCCGTGACGACATGGTCCGCGAGGGCGAAGCCCAGCAGGACAAGGCCGACGCCCAGCGGGACGCCGCCAAGAAGGAAGCCGAAGCTGAATCCGCACGCGGCGGAGCCAAGGCAGCCGAGGAGCGTCAGAAAGCCGAGCAGTAGCCTCAAATTCTCCACGGAAAAGGCCCCAGCCAACCGGCTGGGCCTTTTTCGCTTTCGTGCGTCCTAACTACTTGGTCGCTGACGCAGGGCATCGGGATGCTCTGCGTACCAACGGTCTTCGATTCGCCGCACCCTCAGGTGCTCGATCATCAGCCATCCGCCGCCGGCGACGAATCCGACGCCGGCGAAAGAAGCCAGCATCAGCCCGACGTCATGGTGCTTGGTGGCGAATGCCGCCAGGCATGAGACGAACAGCACCAGGGCCACTCCTATCAGGATGAGCCCCGGCATGATTTTGTTGTCTTTCATTGACTCCCCGGCATGCGGGCGTGTGGTTCGCGCATGGTCGACGGGATCCTTTGGGCCTTTCATCGGTACTCCTCTCTAGGCATACCTGTGGCCGCCCTAAATGGGCTGATTCAACGGTAGATCTACCCCGCTCCGCTGGGGGAGAAACGAACATCGCAGACATGCTCGGCCATCAACTCGCTGCTCGATGGCGCCGGGCTGGGCTTGAGGCTGCACACGAGTGCAACCGCCGTCAGCGGCTGATCAGTCATCCTCCGAACACCGCAGGTCCGGCCAGCGACGGCAGGCTCATGGTCAGCACCAACAGCATCATCGTCAGCAGGAGCCAGCCGACGCCCTGCCATGCCCACCACGTTTCCTGCCTGCGCCACGTCTGGTACGTGCGGAAGAAGGCGCGCAGCCCGCCGAACAGCAGGATGATGGGTGCCCCGAGGGCAAGCAGAGTTCGCTGGGGTGCCCCGCACGCAACCGTGTCCGCCGTCGCGCCGCTGCAGGTACTCACCCAGACGGCGGCGGTGAACAGGAACGCGATGCCTGCCACCGCGAAAGCCGCGCCGAAACGCACAGCATCACGCACGTTGGCGTCGTCTTGTCGCACACGCTCAGGGCTTTGGTACACGGCCGGACTCTCCCGAAAGTCACCGATGGGAACGGGTAGAAGATTCCCTGCGCGTTGAACTGGTAAACCCGAGATCCGGCGGATCTCGTCCCGGGTCGCGGCGACGGGATCGACGCTTTCGCATATCGGACTGCGTGCGGCGTGGCTGGTAACCGATGTCGGCGCGCGCCCCTACCATTCGCCGCGTGGCGCTGAAGTGGCAATTGCTCGCCGCGGGCTGCCTCGGCGTGGCCGCCTGGATGCTGGGCGTGACGCCGGGGTGGAGCCTGGTGGTCGCCGCGGCGGCTCCGTTGGTCATCGTCGCGGCGCCACACTTCATCCGCGGCGCGATCCACGGCATCAGTACCCCGCATCCACGCGAGGATGTGACAGCCGCGATGTCAGGAACGGAGTTCGAGGACTACGTTGCACGGATCGCGCGGTCCAGCGGGGCGCCGGTGATCATGACGTCGACCACCGGCGACTGGGGCGTCGACATCGTCGTCGGCTGGCGCCCCAATCGCGTTGCCATTCAATGCAAACGACAGGCGCGACCCGTCGGCGCGGGCGCGATCCAGGAGGTCGTCGCGGGTGCGCCGATGCACGACTGCGCCAGCACCATGGTGGTCACGAACCACGAATTCACCCCTGCCGCACGCAAACTGGCGGAGCTTCACGGTTGCGAACTGGTCGGCGGCTCCGATCTGCCCCGCCTGCGGGCGGTCATCCGACGCCTCACAGCGCCCACCACACCGACCGAGGTTTAGCGCAGCGCGTCGCGCACCGCGTCGACCGCGGTGTCGATCTCTGGGCGCGATACCGTCAGCGCGGGCCGGAACCGCACGCTGTCCGGTCCGCTGGCGAGCATGATCACGCCGCGGTCCCACAACTTGCCGATCAGCTCGTCGCGCAGCGCCGCGCTGGGCAGGCTGAAGGCGCACATCAGACCGCGTCCTCGAACGTCGAGCACCAAGTCTGGAAATTCCTCGGCGAGCTCAGCGAGCCGATCGAGCAGGTATCGACCCGCATGGGCGGCCCGGATCATCAGCTGGTCGGACTCGATGACCTCGAGGATGCGCCGAGAGCGCACCATGTCGACGAGGTTGCCGCCCCACGTCGAGTTGATCCGGGAGCTGACCGCGAACACGTTGTCGGGCACCTCGTCGACACGGCCGCCGGCCATGACGCCGCACACCTGCGTCTTCTTGCCGAATGCGACCACATCGGGCGCAACCCCCAATTGCTGGTACGCCCAAGGGGTTCCGGTCATTCCGCAGCCCGTCTGCACCTCGTCGAAGATCAACAGTGCGTCGAATTCGTCGCACAGTTCACGCATCGCTGCGAAGAACTGCGGCCGGAAATGGCGGTCACCGCCCTCACCCTGGATGGGCTCGGCGATGAAGCACGCGATGTCGTGCGGGTGGGCCTCGAACGCCGTTCGGGCCTGGCGAAGCGACTCCGCCTCGAGGGCATCCATGGCTTCATCGTCCAAGCCGGGCCGGGTAAACGGCGCGTCGATGCGCGGCCAGTCGAACTTCGGGAAACGGGCGACCTTGTTGGGGTCGGTGTTGGTCAGCGAGAGCGTGTAGCCGCTGCGGCCGTGGAAGGCGCCGCGCAGATGCAGCACCTTGGAACCGAGGGCGGGGTCGATCCCATTCGCCTCGTTGTGCCTGCTCTTCCAATCGAACGCGACCTTCAACGCGTTCTCGACGGCCAGCGCTCCCCCGTCGACGAAGAACAGGTGAGGCAGCGCCGGGTCGCCGAGCACGCGCGCGAAGGTCGACACGAAACGCGCCATCGGCACCGAGTAGATGTCGGAGTTGCTGGGTTTGTTGACCGCCGCCTGGGCGAGTTCGGCGCGGAAGTCCTCGTCATTCGCGAGCGCCGGATGGTTCATCCCGAGGGCCGACGACGCGAAGAACGTGAACATGTCGAGGTAGCGCTTGCCGGTACGGGCGTCGACCAGGTACGAGCCGGAAGAGCGGTCGATGTCGAGAACGAGGTCCATACCGTCGGCCAGGATGCTGCGGGCCAGCACGTTGTGGACGTCGTCCGGACGGACCAGCGAGGCCGCGGAGACATCTTGGGCAGAGTGCGTCAGGACAGCGGTCATAAGCCCATATTAACAGAAGTTTTACGGTCAAATGACCTATGAGCCGTAACTATTACGGCACGTAGTCGCGCCCGTCGTAAAAAGTCTGTAAGATGACGGTGCTTCGGGTACGTACGTTCGCCGCCGTGCGTATCTGTTGCAGTAAGTCTTCGAGCGCCCGCGGGGTCTCGACACGCACGAGCAGGATGTAGCTCTCCTCGCCGGCCACCGAATAGCACGACACGATCGCGTCGATGTGTTCGAGCCGCGCAGGAGCATCATCGGGTTGAGAGGGATCGAGAGGAGTGATGGCCACGAACGCCGACAGCATCTTCCCGACGGCTTCGGGGTTGATTCTCGCCGTGTATCCCGTCACAACGCCGCGCGACTCCAGTCTTCGGACACGGGACTGGACCGCCGACACCGAAAGTCCAGCGGTTTCCGCGAGGTGCGCCAGCGTTGCGCGTCCGTCGGCCACCAACTCACGCGCTAGCACACGGTCGATGTCGTCGAGCGGTTCGCTCATGGCGGCACTGTATCCGAGCAGAGCCGCAAAATGACGGCACGCGTTCAAACCTGGCAGTTGCGTGCGGAGTTCGCCGCCGCGCTCTCTCGGCTGTACGCCGCCGAGGTACCGATGTACTCGACGCTCGTCGAGGTCAGCGCCGAGGTGAACCGCGAACTGGGCGCAACCGAACGGGTGATCGTCGAGCGTCACGGCGCGATCCGGGTCGGCAACCCGCGCGAACTCGCCGACGTCGCAGACCTGTTCGCCGCCTTCGGAATGTTCCCGGTCGGCTTCTATGACTTGCGCGACGCGGGGTCCCCCGTGCCGGTGGTATCGACGGCGTTTAGGCCGATCGATTCAGACGACTTGGAGCACAACCCATTTCGGGTGTTCACCTCGATGCTGGCCACAGCCGACGAAAGGTTCTTCGCCCCTGACCTGCGCATGCGTGTGGAGCGGTACCTCGCCGACAGGCAGCTGTTCGATCCCGCGCTGATCGCCGAGGCGCGGCGCATCGCGTCCGACGCAGGCACCGATCGCGACAGCGCCGACCGGTTCATCGCCGCCGCGGTCGACGCGTTCGCCCTGTCACGTGAGCCGATCGACCGGGCGTGGTACGACGAGTTGGCCCACGTATCCGCGGTCGCCGCCGACATCGCCGGGGTGCGAACCACACACATCAATCACCTGACGCCGCGGGTGCTCGACATCGACGAACTGTACGTACGAATGTCGCGGCGGGGCATCGAGATGATCGATGCGATTCAGGGGCCCCCGCGATGCGACGGGCCCGCCGTGCTGCTGCGGCAGACGTCTTTTCGCGCGCTGTCCGAACCGAGACGTTTCCGCGACGATGATGGGCAGGTATCCGAGGGCACGTTGCGCGTGCGCTTCGGGGAGGTCGAATCGCGCGGCGTCGCGTTGACCGCCGAGGGCAGACGACGCTACGACCAGGCGATGGCTGAAACCGACCCGGCAGCGATGTGGAACACGTACTTCCCCGCCACCGACGAGGCCATGGCAGCCTCGGGCCTGGCCTATTACCGCGGCGGAGATCCGTCGAAACCGGTTGTCTACGAGGATTTTCTACCCGCGTCAGCAGCCGGGATCTTCCGCTCCAACCTCGATTCCGATGCGCACGCCGCAGACGAGGCGGACAGTTCACAGTACAGCCTGAGTTGGATGGCCGGACAGATCGGCCACCACATCCACGATCCGTACGAGCTCTACGAGAAAGCGGCATCACAATGACGACCATGCAGAAATCCCAGCTGCCAACGGCCGATGCGCTGCGCACCCGCGTACGCGAGGCACTGACGGCCGTGGGCTCACCCGCCGAATTAGGTGAGCCGGGCGGCCACGGAGCCGGGAGGCCGGCGACATCCAGCTCACGCCTGCAGGCCAGCACCCCGATCACCGGCGACGTGCTGTTCACGATCACCGAGACCAGCCTGGAACAGGCCGATGCGGCCATTGCCGAAGCCGCGCAGGCATTTACAACATGGCGGACGACGCCGGCGCCGGTCCGCGGCGCGTTGGTCGCACGCCTTGGCGAGCTGCTGGTCGAGCACAAGGCCGATGTCGCGGCGCTCGTCACTCTCGAGGCGGGCAAGATCACGTCCGAGGCGCTCGGTGAGGTGCAGGAGATGATCGACATCTGCCAGTTCGCCGTCGGACTCTCGCGTCAGCTCTACGGCAAGACCATCGCGTCCGAACGCCCGGGGCACCGGCTGATGGAGACCTGGCATCCGCTGGGCGTGGTCGGAGTCATCACCGCGTTCAACTTTCCGGTGGCGGTCTGGGCCTGGAATACGGCGATCGCACTGGTCTGTGGTGACACGGTGGTGTGGAAGCCTTCGGAGCTGACGCCGCTGACGGCGCTGGCGTGCCAGGCGCTGATCGAGCGCGCGGCCGACGATGTGGGTGCGCCGCGGGAGGTCAGCCGGCTGATCCAGGGTGGCCGCGAGGTCGGTGAGCGCCTGGTCGACGATCCCCGGGTGGCCCTGCTGTCGGCCACGGGTTCGGTGCGGATGGGTCAGCAGGTCGGGCCGCGGGTGGCTCAGCGATTCGGCAAGGTGCTGCTCGAGCTGGGCGGGAACAACGCCGCGATCGTCACGCCGTCGGCCGATCTGGATCTCGCGGTGCGCGGCATCGTCTTCTCCGCTGCGGGCACCGCTGGACAGCGATGCACGACGATGCGACGGCTGATCGTGCACTCGTCGGTCGCCGACGAAGTCGTCGGCCGGATCGTGGCGGCCTACCGGCAGCTGCCGATCGGTGAGCCGACGGCCGACGGCACGTTGGTCGGTCCGCTGATCCACGAGACCGCCTACCGCGACATGGTCCGGGCGCTCGAGCAGGCACGCGCCGACGGCGGCGAGGTGTTCGGGGGCGAGCGCCACGAACTGGGTGACGACAGCGCGTACTACGTCGCGCCGGCCGTCGTCCGCATGCCCGCGCAGACCGAAGTGGTGCACTCCGAGACGTTCGCACCGATCCTCTATGTGCTGACCTACGACGAGTTGGACGACGCGATCGCGATGAACAATGCGGTGCCGCAAGGTCTTTCGTCGTCGATCTTCACGATGGACATGCGTGAGGCGGAACGCTTCATGGCCGCCGACGGTTCGGACTGCGGCATCGCCAACGTCAACATCGGCACGTCGGGCGCCGAGATCGGCGGCGCCTTCGGTGGGGAGAAGCAGACCGGCGGCGGGCGCGAGTCGGGTTCGGATTCGTGGAAGGCGTACATGCGTCGGGCCACCAATACCGTCAACTACTCGTCGGAGCTGCCGCTGGCCCAGGGCGTGCACTTCGGCTGAGGCGGCGGCCGCGCGCGAACGTGGGTTACCCGCACATGAAACGCGACATTGGCGTGACGCAAGCCCACTCTCGCGATGGCGGGGCTCATGCACTGTTGTACATATGTCAACTAAGATGGCCTGATGGCTGTACCCCGACGGCGGTTGTCTCCCGACGAGCGCCGCGCCGAACTTCTCACCTTGGGCGCCGAGGTGTTCGGGCAGCGACCCTATGACGACGTCCGCATCGACGAGATCGCCGAGAAGGCCGGCGTCTCCCGCGCGCTGATGTACCACTATTTCCCCGACAAGCGGGCATTCTTCGCCGCGGTGCTGCGCGCCGAGAGTGAACGGCTCTTCGAGGCGACGAACACACCGCCCAGCCCTGACCTCAGTCTGTTCAACCAGCTGCGGGAAGGCGTCATCGCCTACCTGCGCTACTACGAGCAGAACCCGAACGTCGCCTGGGCGGCCTACGTCGGCGCAGGCCGCTCCGACCCCGTCCTGCGCGGCATCGAGGACCTCGACAACGACCGCCAGGCCGACCGTATCGTCGCCGGCTTCGGAGGTGACCAGCTGGACTCCAAGGTCGAGCGCGACCTGCGTGTGGTGGTCTACGGGTGGTTGGCCTTCACTCTCGAAATGTGCAGGCAACGGATGATGGACCCCTCGATCGACATCGACGTCGTCGCCGACGCGTGTGCGCATGCCCTGCTCGATATGGTCGCCCGGGTTCCTGGGATTCCCGAAGCGCTGGCAGAAACCGTCGCGGCCGCACGTCCCTGACAGTTGTCGGTGCCCTGCTGCACGATGGCTAGATGAGCACCAGTCCCCTTGCCCGGTTCAGCGGGCTGACCCGCGACTGGTTCACGGGAACATTCGCCGAGCCGACCCCGGCGCAGACGCAGGCGTGGTCCGCCATCGCCGACGGCGACAACACACTGGTCATCGCCCCCACCGGCTCCGGCAAGACGCTCGCGGCGTTCCTGTGGGCGATCGACCGCCTCGCATCCTCAGAGCCCAGGCCCGCGTCAGCAGGCACGAGGGTCCTCTATGTATCGCCCCTCAAGGCGCTGGCCGTGGACGTGGAACGCAACCTGCGGACCCCGCTGACGGGCATCGGCCGCCTCGCCGAGCGCAGCGGGAGTCCCGCACCCCAGATCAGCGTCGGCGTTCGCTCCGGTGACACCACACCCGCCCAGCGCCGCGAGCTGATCACCCGGCCGCCGGACATCCTGATCACCACGCCGGAGTCGCTGTTCCTGATGCTCACCTCCGCGGCCCGCGAGACGCTCACCGAGGTGCAGACGGTCATCGTCGACGAAGTGCACGCCGTCGCGGCGACCAAGCGCGGCGCGCATCTGGCGCTGTCGCTGGAGCGGCTCGACCAGCTACTGAACCAGCCAGCGCAACGCATCGGATTGTCCGCCACGGTCCGCCCGCCCGAGGAGGTCGCGCGGTTCCTGTCCGGTCAGGCGCGCACCACCATCGTGGCGCCGCCCGCGGCCAAGACCTTCGACCTGACCGTGACGGTGCCCGTTCCCGATATGGCCAACCTCGAGAACAACACCATCTGGCCTGACGTCGAGGAACGCATCGTCGACCTGATCGAGACGCACAATTCGTCGATCGTCTTCGCCAACTCCCGGCGGCTGGCCGAGCGACTCACCTCGCGGCTCAACGAGATTCACGCCGAACGCACTGGCGCCGGCGTTTCCATGGAGCACAACCCGAAGGTGGGCGGCGGCTTCCCGGCACAGCTGATGGCCAGCGGCGCGTCGTTGGGCGCCCCGACACTGCTGGCCCGCGCGCACCACGGTTCGGTCAGCAAGGAGCAACGCGCACAGGTCGAGGACGATCTGAAGTCCGGCCGCCTGAAGGCCGTCGTCGCCACGTCCAGCCTGGAGTTGGGCATCGACATGGGCGCGGTTGATCTCGTGATCCAGGTCGAAGCACCGCCGTCGGTCGCCAGCGGATTGCAGCGCATCGGCCGTGCGGGTCACCAGGTCGGCGAGATCTCCCAGGGTGTGCTGTTTCCCAAGCACCGCACGGATCTGATCGGATGTGCGGTCACCGTCAAGCGGATGCTCAGCGGCGACATCGAGACCATGCGGGTGCCGACCAATCCGCTCGACGTCCTCGCCCAGCACACCGTCGCGGCTTCGGCGCTCGAGCCGTTGGACGCCGACCGCTGGTTCGACGCGGTTCGCCGCAGCGCGCCCTTTGCGACGTTGCCGCGCAGTGCATTCGAGGCAACGCTCGACTTGCTGTCCGGGAAGTATCCATCCACCGAGTTCGCCGAACTGCGTCCACGTCTGGTATACGACCGTGATGCGGGGACGTTGATCGCCCGGCCCGGTGCGCAGCGCCTGGCCGTGACGTCGGGCGGCGCGATCCCCGACCGCGGCCTGTTCACCGTCTATCTGGCCACTGATTCGGAAAAGCCCTCGCGGGTCGGTGAACTCGACGAGGAGATGGTTTACGAGTCGCGGCCCGGCGACGTCATCTCTCTCGGTGCGACGAGCTGGCGCATCACCGAGATCACCCATGACCGGGTGCTGGTCGTTCCCGCGCCTGGGCAGCCCGCCCGGCTGCCGTTCTGGCGCGGCGACAGCGTCGGCAGACCGGCCGAACTCGGAGCGGCCGTCGGCGCGTTCACCGGTGAGCTGGCCCGACTCGGCCGTGATGAATTCGACGAGCGCTGCCAGACAATGGGTTTCGACGAGTACGCCGCCAACAACCTGTGGCAACTGCTCGACGAGCAGCGTCAGGCCACCACGGTGGTGCCGACGGACACGACGTTCGTGGTGGAGCGGTTCCGCGACGAACTCGGCGACTGGCGCGTCATCCTGCACTCCCCGTACGGATTGCGGGTGCACGGCCCACTCGCTTTGGCTGTCGCCCGGCGGTTGCGCGAACGCTACGGCATCGACGAGAAGCCGACCGCGTCCGACGACGGCATCATCGTGCGACTGCCCGATACCGAAGACACCGCGCCCGGTGCCGACCTCTTCGTCTTCGACGCCGACGAGATCGAACCCATCGTCACCGCGGAGGTCGGCGGCTCGGCACTGTTCGCATCGCGCTTTCGCGAATGTGCCGCCCGCGCACTGCTTCTCCCCCGCCGTCACCCCGGTAAGCGATCGCCCCTGTGGCACCAGCGGCAACGGGCCGCCCAGCTGCTGGACGTCGCAGGCAAGTATCCGGACTTCCCGATCGTGCTGGAGGCGGTGCGCGAATGTCTGCAGGATGTGTACGACGTGCCGGCGCTGACGGAGCTGATGAACCGCGTCGCGCAGCGCCGGCTGCGGCTGGTCGAGGTCGAGACGACCACGCCGTCACCGTTCGCGGCGTCGCTGCTGTTCGGCTATGTCGGCGCATTCATGTACGAGGGCGACAGCCCGCTAGCCGAGCGGCGCGCCGCCGCGCTGTCCTTGGACAGCGTGCTGTTGGCCGAACTGCTCGGCCGGGTGGAGTTGCGCGAGCTGCTCGATCCGCAAGTCATCGCTTCGACCGCGAGGCAGTTGCAACATCTCAGCGACGACCGGCAGGCCCGCGACGCCGAAGGCGTGGCCGACCTGCTGCGGGTGTTGGGCCCACTCACGGAGGCCGAAATCGCCGAACGCTGCACCACGTCCGAGGTTGGCGGCTGGCTCGACGGGTTACTGGCCAGCAAGCGCGCGCTGAGGGTGACGTACGCCGACCAGACGTGGTGGGTGGCCGTCGAGGACATCGGGCTGCTGCGCGACGGGGTCGGGGTCGCCGTCCCGGTCGGGGTGCCGACGGCCTTCACCGAATCGGTCGACGATCCGCTGGGTGAACTGCTCGGCCGGTATGCCCGCACCCGCGGTCCGTTCACCACACATGACGCGGCGGCCCGGTTCGGTCTGGGCCTGCGGGTCACCGCGGATGTACTGGGCCGTATGGCGATCGACGGCAGGTTGATTCGCGGGGAGTTCACCGCCGGAGCCGCCCCGGCGGCGACATTCAACACAGCGTCCGATTCCAGCGAGTGGTGCGACTCCGACATCTTGAAAATCCTGCGCCGGCGATCGCTGGCCGCGCTGCGGGCGCAGGTCGAGCCGGTCAGTACCGCCGCCTATGGGCGCTTCCTGCCCGCGTGGCAGCAGGTCGGATCGACCCACAACAGCGGTGTCGACGGACTCGCGGCGGTCATCGATCAGTTGGCGGGAGTGCCGATTCCGGCCTCAGCGGTGGAGCCGTTGGTGTTCGGGCTGCGGGTGCCCGACTATCAGCCGGCGATGCTCGACGAGCTGCTGGCGTCCGGGGAGGTCACCTGGTCGGGTGCGGGACAGATCGGCGGCGGCGACGGGTGGATCGCCTTCCATCCGGCGGATTCGGCACCGATGACGCTCGCGGCGCCGACCGAGATCGAGTTCACGGACACGCACCGCCAGATCATGGAGACGCTTGGCGGCGGGGGCGCCTACTTTTTCCGCCAGCTATCCGATAACCCGGGCGACGAACTGAAACAGGCGCTGTGGGAACTGATCTGGGCCGGCTGGGTCAGCGGCGATACGTTCGCGCCGGTGCGGGCGATGCTGACGGGTCCCCGCCGCTCGTCGGGCCGCCCTGGCGCCCCGGCCCACCGCCAGCGTCAACGCCCGCCGCGGCTGAGTCGATACAGCGTCGCGCACGCGCAGACGCGCACCTCCGACCCCGTGGTGGCGGGCCGCTGGTCCGCGCTGCCGGCGGCCGAACCGGAGTCGACGGTGCGCGCACATTTCCAGGCCGACTTGCTCCTGGGCCGTCACGGCGTGCTGACCAAGGGCGCCGTCACATCCGAGCAGGTGCCCGGCGGCTTTGCCATGCTCTACAAGGTGTTGACGGCATTCGAGGACGCCGGCCGGTGTCAGCGCGGGTACTTCGTCGAGTCCCTCGGGGGCGCCCAGTTCGCGGTGGCGTCGACGGTCGACAGATTGCGGTCCTACCTCGACGGCGTCGACCCCGATCACCGCGAATACCACGCGGTCGTGATGGCAGCCGCCGACCCGGCCAATCCGTACGGCGCAGCGCTGCCGTGGCCCACTCGCGCCACCTCCGACGAAGACGTCGCGCTGGGGGCACTCCCCTCGCAAGCTGGGGCCCCACCCGCTGGCGGGGGACGGCCGGGCCGTAAAGCCGGGGCGCTCGTTGCGCTGGTGGACGGTGAACTGGTGTGGTTCCTCGAACGCGGTGGACGTTCGCTGCTGAGCTTCACCGAGGACGCCGACGCGCACATCGCGGCCGCGGCCGCGCTGGCGGATCTGGTGAGCGCGGGGCGGGTGCAGTCGTTCCTCGTGGAAAAGGTGAACGGCGTGCCGGTGCTCGAACCGGGTGCGGGCGGTCAGCGGGGCGCCGTTCAGGACGCCCTGATCGGTGCCGGCTTCTCACGCACCCCGCGAGGACTCAGGTTGCGGTGACGGCCAATGCCTGAGGGTGACACCGTCTTTCGCGCTGCGACCAAGCTGCGGGAGGCGCTTGCCGGTAAGACACTCACACGGTGCGACGTGCGAGTTCCCAAGTTTGCGACGGTGGATCTGACGGGCTGCGTCGTGGACGAGGTGATCAGCAGGGGTAAGCATCTCTTCATCCGCGCCGGCGATGCGAGCATCCACTCGCACCTGAAAATGGACGGGGCCTGGCTGGTCGGCGGGCAGATCCGCCGTGTGCAGCCCCACAAGATCCGAATCATCCTGGAAACCGAGGATTCCCGCGCCGCAGGTATCGATCTCGGAGTGCTGGAGATTCTCAAACGCGACCATGACATGGACGTCGTCGCCCATCTCGGACCTGACCTGCTCGGTGACGACTGGGAACCGCGTATCGCTCGCGACAACCTGGTGGCCGACCCGCGGCGACCGCTCGCCGAGTCGCTGTTGGATCAGCGGGTGATGGCCGGCGTCGGCAACGTCTACGCCAACGAACTGTGCTTTGTCACCGGCTATCTGCCGACGACACCGGTGGGAGGCGTCAAAGACCCGCTGCGCATGGTGCAACGGGCTCGTGACATGTTGTGGCTCAACCGCTCCCGGGTCAATCGCACCACGACCGGCGACACCCGAGGTGGTCGCGACCTCTGGGTCTACGGCCGGGTGGGACGTCCATGCCGGCGCTGCGGCACCCACATACAGTCGGACACCAGCGGAGACCGTGTCTCCTACTGGTGTCCGAACTGTCAGACGTAACGGCTAGCCCGGCAGTGCCAGCTTGAAGATCTTGCGCCAGACGGTGGCGATCTGCCGCGGCAGCGGTCCCGTGTTGTAGGGGATGCCGTAGCGCTTGCAGATCTCCTGCACCTCGGGCGCGATCTCGGCGTGACGGTGTGCCGGGATGTCAGGGAACAGATGGTGCTCGATCTGGAACGACAGGTTGCCGCTCAGGATGTGGAAGAGCTTGCCGCCGGTCAGGTTCGCAGATCCCAGGATCTGACGGAAGTACCACTGGCCACGCGTCTCGGCCTTGGTCTCCTCGATCGAGAACTCCTGCACGTCCTCGGGGAAGTGTCCGCAGAAGATGATCACATTGGACCAGACGTTGCGCATCAGGTTCGCCGTCATGTTCCCGGCGAACACCCATGGCGCGAACGGGCCGGCCAGCAGCGGGAACGCCACGTAGTCCTTGAGGGTCTGTTTCTTGGTCTTACGCCAGATCCCTTCGAGGATCTCGCGCTTGTCGGCGATCGAGATTTCGCCGGCGGTGATGCGTTCGGTCTCCAGTTCATGCAACGCGACGCCGTACTGGAACAGCACCATCAGCAGGAATGCCCACACGGGATTCCCGAGGAAGTACGGCTTCCACTTCTGGTCCTCGCTGATCCGCAGGATCCCGTAGCCCACATCGCGGTCCATGCCGACGATGTTGGTGTAGGTGTGGTGCATGTAGTTGTGCGAGTGCCGCCACTGGTCGGCCGGGCAGGCGGTGTCCCATTCGAAGTTCTTGCCCGCCAACGTCGGATCGCCGGTCCAGTCGTACTGGCCGTGCATGATGTTGTGGCCGATCTCCATGTTGTCGAGGATCTTCGAGATGCCCAGCATCGCTGTACCCGCGAGCCAGAACGGCGGGAAGATGCCGCCGAAGAGCATCGCACGGCCGGCGACCTCCAGACCGCGCTGCGCCTTGATGATCCGGCGGATGTAAGTGACGTCGCGCTCGCCGAGGTCGGCGATCACACGGTCCTTCAGCGCGTCGAGTTCGCGACCGAACGCGTCGGCCTGCTCTGGGGTCATGGTGACGGTCTTGCCGCCGACGGTTTTCGAGATGGTCTTCGGTTGTGCGGTGGTGGCTGTAGTCATGGCTTGTCCTTTCTGGTCCGTTTCGGATCTAAAGCGCGATGTCGACGTCGCCGACGGGGGCGGATACACAGATGCGCACGTCTTCTGCTTCGCTACTGGATACGGTTCCGGTGATCAGGTTCTTGACGACGCCGCTGCTCTTGCGGCGGGTGCAGCTTCCGCAGATGCCCATCCGGCATCCGCTTTCCGGCGTGAGGCCTGCGGCCTCGGCCTGCTCGAGCAGTGGCCTGCCGTCGTCAGTCAGCTCGACACCGCTGTCGGTGAATGCGATTCGGCCGCCGGTATCGGCCGACGGGGTGAACACAGGTGGGACAAAGCTTTCGGACAACGCGTCCGGGAAGTGCGTCCGGACGGCATCTACGAGTGCCTGCGGACCGCACACGAAGACCGCGTCCGGCTCGGGCATCGCCGCGGCCAGGTGGTCTGCGTCGAAATAGCCGGTGAGATCGCCCTGTCCGGCACGGGTGTAACCGTGCAAAACCCGAACGCCGGACATCGCGGCGAGCTCGTCTGCGTAGCAGGCTTCCTGCGCGTTGCGGGCGTAGTGGATGAAAGCGATCTCGCGATCCGATCCCTCGTTGCGCATCGTGCGCAGCATGGACATCACCGGGGTGATGCCGCTGCCGCCCGACACGAACAGAACGCGACGGGGCCGCACCGTCGGGAGCACGAAGTCCCCGCCCACGGAGTCCAGTCCGACGACCAAGCCCGGGCGGGCGTGGTCGCAGAGATAGGTGGACACCAGTCCGCCCTCGTGGCGGCCGACCGTGAGCTCGATATACGGGGAGCCTTCGGCACTGGCCGGAGAGTAGGGACGGGTGCGACGACGGCCGTCGATTTCGACGGTGAGGTTGATGTGCTGGCCGGCCTGAAAACCAGTGAACGCCTGATTCGGTTCCAGCGTCAGCGTGACGCTGCGGGGCGTCTGCCGACGCACCGAGATCACCTTGGCGCGGGCGTCTGACCGCGTCCAGGTCGGGTCGACCAGCTCGGTGTATCGATCCACGCCGTGGGGCCCGGTCAGCAACTCCAGAAGAGGCGACCGTCGCACGCGGCGTGTCAAAGTTTGAGTGAACATGTGTATACCGTGCGCCGTTCACAGGGGGCGCGTCAATAGATTCGTGCAGGTTGTGGTAGGTTTCACAAAGTGAACAACCGTACGCCCAGTTCACGAACGAGCCGTTCGAGCAGGTCAAGCAAGTCACGGTCCCGCGACACCCTCTCCAGGGAGGAGCGCAAGGAGGCCACCCGGCGGGCGATCGTCGCCGCTGCCCTGCGCCTACTGGAGCAGCGCAGCTTCGCGGCGCTCAGTCTGCGCGAGGTGACTCGTGAGGCGGGCATCGTGCCTGCGGCCTTCTACCGCCACTTCGAGTCGATGGAGGCGCTGGGCCTCGTGCTCATCGACGAATCGTTCCGCGCCCTTCGCGACATGCTGCGCGGTGCGCGGGCGGGCAAGCTCGATCCGAACCGGGTCATCGAGTCGTCGGTGGACATCTTGATCGAGGGCGTCAACGAACGTCGCGAACACTGGCGTTTCATCGGCCGTGAGCGCTCCAGCGGCGTGACCGTGCTGAGGTACGCCATCCGTACCGAGATCCGTCTGATCACGTCGGAACTGGCGATCGACCTCGCCCGCTTCCCCGGGCTCAATGCGTGGAGCGGCGAGGATCTCAACATCTTGGCCAGCCTGTTCGTCAACGCGATGATCTCGATCGCGGAGTCCATCGAGGACGCCACCGACTCGGTCGCGCTCGACGAGATCAGGCGCATTGCGGTCAAGCAGCTACGGATGATCGTTGTGGGCGTGACCGGCTGGCGCAGCACCGTCTGAGGCCATCCGGCACGGGGCTAACGTGTCGCCATGCCCCATCTCGAATTGACCTACCCCAGGCCCGACATCGCCGTCCTCACGCTGAACCGGCCGGAGAAGCTCAACGCTCTGTCCTACGAGTTGGTCGAGGACCTGCACACCGCCCTCGACGGGATCCGGGCGAACAACGACCTGCGCGTCGTCGTGCTGACCGGCGCCGGACGCGGGTTCTGCTCGGGCCTGGATTTGACCGACCCGAATCCCAACAAGGCCGGCGGAGGGACCGAGTTCCCGCGGTCCGGAATGCGATGGCAGGAAAGAATTGCCGACCTCACCGCGAAGATCCATCGCCTTCGGCAGCCGGTGATCGCAGCGGTCAACGGGGCGGCCTACGGCGGCGGCATGGGAATTGCACTGGCCTGCGATATCCGGATCGCCTCCGAATCCGCGCGGTTCTGCACGCAATTCATCAAGCTCGGCCTCGGCGGCTGCGACATCGGCGTCAGCTACACGCTGCCGCGGATAGTCGGGGCCGGCCCGGCGTTCGACCTGATCCTGACCGCGCGTGCGGTCGACGCCCAGGAGGCACTGCGGCTCGGTTTGGTGTCTCGCATCTCCGCGGACGGCTCAGTGCTCGATGACGCCCTGGCCATCGCCGAAACACTGTGTGGCTACGGCAAATTCGGCGTGGAGTCGACCAAGCAAGTGTTGTGGGCCAACCTGGACGCGTCAAGCCTCGAGGCGGCGTTACACCTGGAGAATCGCAGCCAGATCCTGGCGTCGACGGGCGGGGTGATGGCAGACGCTACCGAGGCGTTCCGCCACCGTCAGCGATGATCACCGTTCCGGTCAGGTAGCTCCCCGCGTCGGTCGCCAACAACAATGCGGCGCCGACCATCTCATCCGGTTTGGCAAGACGCTTCATCAGGTTGCTGTTGGCCATGCGGGCGATCGCCTCTGGCGGGTTGTTTCGCATCATGTCGGTGTCGACGGGCCCCGGTGCGATGGCATTAACCCGGATACCGGCCGAGGCGTACTCGGCGGCCATCGATCGGGTGAAGGACATCAACGCCGCCTTGTTCGACGAATAGATGGCTGTTCCCGGCGCGAAGTTGAACGCCCCTGTGGAGATCATGTTCACCACGGAAGCGTGTGAGCTGGCCTTCAGGTGCGGCAGGGCCGCCTGCACGAGAAGCACCGGTCCGCGGAGGTTCACCTCGTGCGACTTCGCCAGCGCATCGGCGGTCATCTCTCCGAGGGGCTGCGCCAGCGCGTTCGCGGCGTTGTTCACCAGGACGTCGATACCGCCGAACGCGTCGACTGTCTTGTCCACAAGGGCCTCGAGTGCGCCGACGTCTCCGAGGTGGGTAGGGACTCCGATGGCCTCACCACCGAGTCCGCGCAGGTGCTGTGCAGCCTGCTCACACGCGTCGGGCTTGCGGCTGGCGACCACCACCCGCGCACCCGCCAGGACAAAACCCTCGGCCAGGGCCAACCCGATGCCGCGAGTGCCGCCCGTGACGATGACGGTGCGATCGGTCAGGTCGAACAAGCGGTCAAACGCTGCGCGGTCCACGAAGTCAGTCAAACAGATCGCGATGAGTCGCTACATATTGCGCGACGGATTGCGCGGGCCGACCGATGATGCGCTCGACGTCGTCGGTGGAGCGGTTATAGCGGTCCTCACGATGCAACCGTGCCATCGTCTCAATGTGGTGTCGTACATGGTCTGGCAGCGGCACCGAGTCCAACTGGCGGCGCTCGTCATCGGGTGTGAGGTCCTCGGCGACGACCGGCCGACCGAGTGCGAGCGCGAACTGGGCCGCCAGACCGTCTATGTCGAGCGCCTCGGGGCCGGTCAGTTCGTACACCGCACCGATGCGATCCGCGGGCTCGAGCAGTATCGCCGCGACGACGGCAGCGACGTCCGCTGCCGCGATCGGTGACGTGCGACCAGCACCGAACGGCAACGCGAGCACCCCACGGTCCCTCACCGATTGTGCGCCCAGCATCGAGAACAGTGGATTCTGCAGGAAAACCGTTGGGCGTACGTGGATTACCGGAAGGCCGGACCAATTGAGCACATGTTCTGCCAGCCAGTGCAAACGCTGGTGCTCCGATTCTGAAGTGCTGGTCAACGTCATCTGCGACACCGTCATCTGCGACATGTTGACCAGCGCATCGAGGTGCCCGCGCTCCTTCGCCACCGCCCACACCTCAGCGGTCGCCAACAGGTAGTCCGCCGACACGCTCATGTTGAAGAACATCCGGCGAACACCTGCCAGCGCATCCAGGATGTCGGGGGCGCGCGTGAGATCGCCGACGACGACGTCGGCTCCCAACGCCCGAAGTTGTTGCGCCCGTTCGTCATCGCGGTGCACCATGGCGCGCACGCGCTCACCGCCGCCTACTAACAACTCGACCACGGCACGGCTGACGCTGCCGACCCCGCCGCCGGCGCCGGTGATCAGATACATCGAATCAACCGGGCCGAGGCGAGCTCACGCTAGATGCAACCACTGACGCTGACGCGTCGGCCCACGCTGGCGCAGACATCGACGTTCGGCGCCACCGGTGCGTAGTAGGGCGGCGGCGGTGGGGGTGGCGGTGGCGGGGGCGGAGGTGGAGGCGGAGGTGCGCCCGGCGGAGGCGGCGGAGGTGGGGGTGGCGGCGGCGGGGGTGGCGGCGGTGGCGGGGGAAGCGCGTCATTGAGATAGGCCAACGGGTCGCTGCAGCCGGTCACGTCGACGAACCTGCCACCGACGGATCCGCACAGTGTGGCGTCGGCGGTGGGCGTGCCTACATTCACCAGACCGCCTACGAACAACACCGCCGCGGCACAGAGCAATGTCTTGCGCACGTTCGCTCCTCTGAAATGGGCGCCGATAGGACGGCGCGCAAGAAATTGTCGCACCCGCACGCGCATCACGATCGCAAAGAACAGGGCGAGTTGACGGACGGGTGGATCGGCATCGGCCGAAAGTGTCGTGTCGCCCACCCGCCCCACCTACTTTGCTGTGTGATATGAGTCGCAGCGGATCACCGGCCCGCATCAGCGTCAGCGGACCGGTCGGACCGCATAGCGGTCCGCCGAGGGCCGGGATCCACTCGTGGCGACCTTCGCAAGTCGGATACCCACCGACAATGCCGAGGCAGACGGCGTTTCACGTATCCTCATGCCTCACACGCAGGATCGGCGCCTACAGCCTGGACACCTGCGTCACATGAATCTTCGGAAAATTGCCAGGCTCTCCCACTTCCCGGCGACCACTTCCCGCTATGTTTGCTGCGACGCATCGGTGTGCCGGGGGACCTTCGAGGTAGGCGCCGCCACGTCAGGTCCTGATTCATTCGATCCTGGGGGATGTTCATGCCTGCTCGCGCCACCGGTCGTACCCGCCCGGCACAGACGCGATGACAAGGGTTCGACTCGTCCGCATCACTTTGACTGTGGCGGTAGTACTGCTGGGCAGCCTCACGATCGCGGCCACTCCGGCCCATGCGGCCGACGTCTGGCAGCCTAAGACGCCGCCGTTGTCGACGAGGTGGACCGGCTTGGTCGGGCCGAACAATGCGCTGCCCGAATATCCGCGCCCGCAGCTCGCGCGGGAGAAATGGTTGAACCTCAACGGTTTGTGGGGTTACACCGGCAGGCCCGCCAAGGCCGGGGCGACCGCGCCGCCGCCGGAGAGCGACTACCGCGAGCAGATCCTGGTGCCGTTTCCGACGGAGTCCGCGCTGTCGGGGATACAGCGCCACGACGATCAAATGTGGTACCGCAAGGTGTTTGAGATCCCTCGGGACTGGGACAACCGGCATGTGCTCCTTCACTTCGGCGCCGTCGACCAGATCGCCACTGTCTGGGTGAACAACAAACAGGTGGCGCGTCACGAGGGTGGCTACACGGAGTTCAGCGCGGACGTCACCAGCGCGCTGCGGCCGTCGGGACCGCAGGAGCTGACCGTCCGCGTCGAGGACCGCAACGAGAGGGGCGGATTCGCCGTCGGCAAGCAGCGGTACAACCCCGCCGGACTGTTCTACACCGGAGCGTCGGGCATCTGGCAGACGGTGTGGATGGAGCCGGTGCCGGCCGCGCATATCGACAAGCTCGACATCACGACGGATCTGACCAGTTTCACTGTGACGCCGCGCGTTTCGGGCGCGGGCGATCAGCGCGCCGAAGTCGTCGTCTCCAAACCCAGCGGCGAGGTGGTCGCGCGTGCGTCGGGAAAGCCGGGTGCCACACTGCGCCTGTTGGTGCCGTCGCCGCATCTGTGGACGCCGGAAGATCCGTACCTCTATGACCTGACGGCGCGGCTGGTGACCCGGACGGGCAAGGTGGTCGACGAGGTGTCCAGCTACGGCGGCCTGCGCACGATCAGCACGGTGAAGGACGCGCAGGGCCGAGCGCGGATGGCGCTGAACGGCAAGATCACGTTCCTGCACGGTCCGCTGGATCAGGGCTACTGGCCCGACGGGATCTACACCGCACCCACCGACGATGCACTCAAGTTCGACCTCGAGCAGATCAAGGCGCTCGGCATGAACTTCGTCCGCAAGCACGCCAAGGTCGAACCCGCGCGGTGGTACTACTGGACCGACAAGCTGGGACTGCTGGTGTGGCAGGACATGCCGTCACTGGACGTGTCGCTCGACATCCCGACGGGGCCGGCACCGACACCGCGACGGGACGCCCAGGCGCACTTCGAAAACGAGCTCTCCGAGATGGTCCATCAGCTGAGCAGTGTCACGTCGATCGTCGGCTGGGTGCCGTTCAACGAGGGCTGGGGCGAGTACGACACGGCCAGGATCGCCAGGGCGGTGAAGGCCGCGGACCGCACACGCATGGTGGTCCCGAACAGCGGGGCGAACTGCTGTAAGTCGCGCGGTGACAGCCGGACCGGCGACATCTTCGATGACCACACCTACGTGGGTCCGGGTCGGCCGGTCGTGCGCGACGGCAGGGTGACCGTCAACGGCGAGTACGGGGGCCTGGGCCTGATCGAAGAGGGCAACCGGTGGCCGGGGCCGCCGATGGCCTACGAGATGACCGACAGCAAGGCGCGGCTGACCCAGCGCTACGTCGAGGTCAGCCTGGATCTGGAGCGGGTTGCACACGAGATCGGCTTGTCGGGTGCGATCTACACGCAGACGACGGACGTCGAGAACGAGGTCAACGGATACATGACCTATGACCGGCAGATCATGAAGGTCGATCTGCCGGTGGCGGCCGGGCGCAACCGCGCGGTGATTGCGGCGGGCTCACGCTAGCGATCGGGCCCGTCGGTCGCCGCCCTTCAAGCTTTGCTGAGTATGGATCAGAACGCCGCCGCGCTGCGGCACGTGTCGCGTGCACGACGGATGACACACCTTGCATACATATCGCAACGATGTAATCTGGCAAAGACCTGAGCGCATGCCCATACCTGTACCGAGGTTGGCTACCAATTTCGCCTCAGTCCGCCGCTCATCAACTTGTGCCTGGATATTGACGGTGTCATTAATAGTAGGACGTGAACCACCCGATGCGTCGAGGTCATGGGACCGGACCGCGCGTGAGGCTACAGCGAATAAATTTGATTGTTCAATAATTGCGCCGGTGGCATGGGTCCCAATAAGATCGCGAAGTCAAAAATGTAGGGAAATCCCTGATTCCCATCGGCAACGCGCTGCTATACGTTTGCCACATTCCTCGGCGTCCGCGGATCTCGCCACTGACGCCGTGCGTCACGGACGGTCCTGACGAATGGGAAATGCAGGGGGCATCATGTCCAATTCCGTCAACGCCAGCACGAGCCGAAGCCGCGTGGTTGCTTCACCCGATGTCGAGCCGACACAGCCCGATTTCCGCAGCAGCTACGCGAAGTACATCGGCCGTGTCGGCGCGTTGGCGGTGGCGTTGGGCGTAGGCGTGGCGGTGGCCACCGGTTCGGGTGGCGGTCTGGGTGCAGGGGTGGCTTACGCCCAGTCCGAAGGTGACGGCGCCGACGGCGGCGGCCAGGGTGCCGGTGCAGGCGAAGGCACTGGTGAAGGTGCCGGCGTGGGTGCCGGGGAGGCTCCTGGTGATCTGAACCCGGCCGAAGTGCCCGGTGAGGAGCAGGCCGGCGACGGCGATGGCGAGCCCGGCGAGGGGTCGGGCAACGGTAACGGTGCCGGTGTGCCGGAGATGAACCTCAATGTCGGCGGCGATGCGCAGATCAAAGGCGATGAAGAGCAGACCCAGAACGAACTCGGCGAAGGTCAAGGCGAAAGACAAGGCGAGAACGAAGGTCAGGACGAAGGCGAAGGCGAAGGTCAAAACGAAGGCCAGGGCGGAGGTCTGGCTCAGTCCGGGACAGGCGGGGGTGTAACGAGTTATGTTGCGCCGTCGGGCAATTCACCCGTCGCGGGTGCGCCGATAGTAATAGTGCCGTCGAAACCGGGTCCGTCGGGGACCACGGGTGCCGGTTCGGGTCAGGGTCTGATCGATCCGTCAGCGTCGCGGCTGGCCGGCGGCGAGAACTCGATGAGTTTGTTCTCGCTGAACAACGAGACTCAGAACTTGCAGCTGACGACCGCGGCCGCAGCCGGAACCCCAGCGCCGGCACCGCTTGTGCAGCAGCCGTCGAATCCGATCGAAGCGGCACTGGGCAGTGTTGTAGCGGTGGCCAACATCGCCACCACCGCGGTGGCGACGTTCGTGTCATCGGTCCTGGCGCCCGGACCGGACACGCCGGCGCCGCCGATGATGTTGTTCGTCGTATTGGGCTGGGCCCAGCGCGAACTGCAGCGCACCTTCTTCAATCAAAGACCCACTGCTGTAGTGGATTCGACAACGACGTCTGAAGACCTCGACGTCGACATCAACGTGCTGGGCAACGACACCGACCCCGACATCAACACCGGCACCGACGGCAACCCGTATCCCGGGGATCGACTGACCATCACCGACTACACCCAGCCGACCAACGGTTCAGTGGTGCTCAATTCTGATGGCACGTTCACGTATACCCCCGACGCCGACTTCAACGGCACAGACATGTTCACCTACACCGTCTCCGATGAGGCAAGCCCCTGGCACCTACACGGATTGGCCGGCTTCTTCGGCGGCGGCGGACACACCTCAACCACCACGGTCACCATCGGTGTCACCCCCGTCGAAGATGAGGCCGTACTGAACCCCGACACCGGTACGGTCACCGAAGACGGCCAGACCAACATCGACGTGCTGGCCAACGACACCGACGCCGACGGTTCAATCGTTGTTTCCGCGCTGGGTCCGACCACCAACGGTGGCTCCGTCTCGATCAACCCGGACGGAACGATTCAGTACACTCCCGGTGCCAACGCTCAGGCCCTTGATGACACTGAGTCCTTCACGGACACATTCACTTACACCACCACAGATGCACTCGGCGGAACCACAGAGGGTGGCACGGTGACGGTCACTATCACTGGTTTGAACGACGCCCCGGTGGCGGTCGCTGACACGTTGAACGCCACCGAGAACACGCCCCTTACTCTCCCGAACAGCGCGCTCACTGGCAATGACACCGACGTCGATGTGGAAACGCTGAGACCAGCCGTGGTGCTTCCCCCGGCGAACGGCACGCTGACGCTACACCCGAACGGAACGTTCACCTACACCCCGAACGCGGGCTTCAGCGGACCCGACAGCTTCACCTACGCCGCGTACGACGGCACCGCGTTCAGCAACGTTGTGACGGTCAGTATCAACGTCAACGACAACCCCGAGGCGGTCGACGACGCCGTCACGGTCAACCAGGATTCCACCGGCAACCAGATCGACGTGCTGGCCAACGACACCGACACCGACCCCGGCCAGACGCTGACGATCACGGCGGTCGACGCCACGAGCACCGAGGGCGGAACGGTCACCACTGACGGGACCACCGTCACCTACACCCCCGCCAATGGTTTCAGCGGTACGGATACCTTCACCTACACCATCTCCGACGGCGCTGGTGGCACCGCCACGGCCACAGTCTCCGTCACTGTCAGCGATTTCGTCACGCCGGCATTTTCCACTTACAACGTCGGAGCCAATCCGCTCGAAACCGCCATCGTCGGCGACCGCATGTTCGTCACCCGCGACAACGGCACGGTTGCGGTGATCGACCTCAATACCAACACAGAGATCGACACCAATCCCAACGTCGGCGGAATACAAGCAATCCCCGTCGGTTCGCAACCGTACTCTATCGCGGCTCGCGGAGATTATGTCTACGTCGCCAGTCGTGGCGAAGCTGTCGTCAAGGTGATCGATGCCAACACTTACGAATTCGTCGACACCGACCCGACCACCGATGGCCTCCAACATCTTCCGGTCGGGATTGATCCGTACCAGCTCCTGATCGACGGTGACCGGCTCTACGTTGCCAGCATCACTGGCGAGAGCGTGACGGTCATCGACACCACGACCAACACCGTCATCGATACGGACCCGAGTACTGAAGGCACACAGTCCATCTCCGTCCCCACCGGGGCATCCGCAGTGGCGGTTAGCGGCGATCGTCTGTACGTCGCCAACATTTAGAACGGCACCGTCGTGCGGGTGTTCGACACTGACGACTTCTCCGAGATCGATACCAACGACAGCCTCGACGGAGTTCAGCCGCTCAGCGGAAACGGCCTGAGCCAATCGCTCGGCGCAGCAGTTGCCGACGGTAAGCTGTATGTTTCCAACAACTTCAGCGGTACGGTTTCGGTGTTCGACTTGACCACGTTCTCCGCTGTAGACACCAAACCTAGTGACGCCGGAATCCAGCCGCTCAATTTGGGCGGCCGGACGGTCGACGTGGTGGCCAAGGACAATTACGTCTACGTCTCAGACTACGACAATGGCCGTGTGTACGTCATCGACGCGGAAACGAATACGCTCGTCGATACAGTCAGCGTCGGTTCCGGTACGTGGCGGCTCACCGTGCACGGCGACTACGTCTACGTCGCCAACCATAGTTCCGGCACGGTTCGGGTGATCGATACGAACCAATACAACATCGTGTGACCGCCAGCTCTCACCTACAGCTGACGCACGGACACGAACGACCGTCGTTCACCGGAGAGCGAATCGTCGAACTCCAGACGGTGAGCAAGCAGCTGAAGGGGTGTGGAGAAGTCGTCGGACGCAACGTCGACCACCTCCGGATACCACGGGTCTCCGATGATCGGAAGACCAAGCGAGGCCATGTGCACCCGCAGCTGATGCGTTCGCCCGGTGTGCGGCATCAACCGGTACAGGCCGTCGCCGAGATGCTCAATCCGCGTCTCCGCATTTGGTTCCCCTGGCTCCTCGACAGCCTGTAACTGCCCACGCCGCTTGATGATCCGGCTCCGCAACGTCAGTGGAAACTCAATCGACGGATCGACATCGGCGCGCGCCAAATACGTCTTCCGCACCAGACCCCGCGCGAACATCGTTTGATACGCACCGCGCACCTCGCGCCGCACCGTGAACAACAGCACGCCCGCCGTCAGCCGGTCCAATCGGTGCGCCGGCGACAGCTCGGGTAGGTCGAGTTCACGCCGCAAGCGCACCGTGGCGGTCTGCGCGACGTGCCTACCCCGCGGCATCGTCGCCAGGAAGTGCGGTTTGTCGACCACGACGATGTCCTCGTCGCGATACAGGATCGGTATGTCGAACGGCACCGGAATCTCTTCGCGCAGTTCACGATACAGATAGACGAAGGCACCGGGCGGCAGAACCGTTCCCACCCCGACGACGCTGCCGTCAGCGCACACCACCTCGCCCGCAAGCACTTTGGCCGCGGCACCCTCCCCAAACCGCGAGGCCAACTCGACGAGCACCGATCCGCCCCGCAACCGCACCCGTGCCGGGCCCAGTCCGTCGCGGACCGGCAACGGTGCGGGACGCCTCAATTGAGCGGTACCGGTTCGAGGATCTCGGCACGCGCCTCCGGCGCGGCGGCCCGCAGCGCGTCGGCGGACTCATCGTCGGGTTCCTGCTGGCTGCGCACCTCGGCCTCGACACGCGCCAGGTAAGTCGTCACCTCACGGTCGATGTCCTCGTCACTCCAACCCAGCACGGGCGCAACCACTTCGGCGACTTCGCGCGCACAGTCCACGCCGCGGTGCGGGTACTCGATCGAGATGCGCATCCGCCGCGCCAGGATGTCCTCCAGATGCAGCGCTCCTTCGGCCGCGGCCGCGTACCACGCCTCCACCTTCAGATACACCGGCGCCTCGGTGATCGGGGTGAGCAGGTCGGGGCGGCCCTCAGCCATCTGCAGTACCTCACCGATCAGCGAGCCGTACCGGTCGAGCAGATGCCGCACCCGATAGGGATGCAACTTGTAATGCACCCCGACGTGTTCGGTCTGGTTGATGAGCGCGAAGTAACCGTCGGCGCCCATCAGCGGCACCTTTTCGGTGATCGACGGCGCCACCCGGGCCGGAACGTATTCGGCCGCAGCGTCGATGGCATCGGCGGCCATCACCCGGTAGGTCGTGTACTTGCCGCCGGCGATCGCCACCAGGCCGGGCGCGGGAACCGCCACCGCATGCTCACGCGAGAGTTTGGACGTCTCCTCGCTCTCACCTGCCAGCAGCGGACGCAGACCGGCGTACACGCCGTCGATGTCGTCATGTGTCAACGGCGTCGCGAGCACGGTGTTGACGGTCTCGAGGATGTAGTCAATGTCCGCCTTGGTCGCCGCCGGATGGGCCAGGTCCAGGTTCCAGTCGGTGTCGGTGGTGCCGATGATCCAGTGCGTGCCCCACGGAATGACGAACAGCACCGACTGCTCGGTGCGCAGAATGATCGCCACCTCGCTCACGATGCGGTCGCGCGGAACGACGATGTGCACGCCCTTGGACGCCCGCACCCGAAATCGCCCGCGCTGCTTCGACAACGCCTGGATCTCGTCGGTCCACACGCCGGTGGCGTTGACGACGACGTGTCCGCGCACCTCAGTCACACGGCCATTTTCGGAGTCACGCACCTCGACGCCGACGACCCGGTCGCCCTCGCGCAGCAGCGCCACGACCTGCGTCGAGGTACGCACCACCGCTCCGTAGTGCGCCGCGGTGCGCGCGACGGTCATGGTGTGGCGCGCGTCGTCGACCACGGTGTCGTAGTAGCGAATACCGCCGATGAGCGACGACCGCTTCAGCCCGGGCGCCAACCGCAGTGCGCCGGATTTCGTCAGATGTTTTTGCGCCGGAACGGATTTCGCGCCACCCAACTGGTCATAGAGGAAGATCCCCGCCGCGATATAGGGCCGCTCCCACACCCGATTGGTCAGCGGGAACAGAAACGGCAGCGGCTTGACGAGATGCGGCGCCAGCGTGGTGAGCGAGAGCTCACGTTCGTGCAGCGCCTCGCGAACCAGCCCGAACTCCAGCTGCTCGAGGTAGCGCAGGCCGCCGTGGAACATCTTCGACGAGCGACTCGACGTGCCGGACGCGAAGTCGCGCGCCTCCACCAGGGCCACCTTGAGGCCGCGCGTCGCCGCATCCAGGGCGGCACCCGCGCCGACCACCCCACCACCGACGACGACGACGTCGAACTGCTCGCTGCCGAGGCGCTCCCAGGCCTCTGCGCGCTGCTCCGGACTCAGCAGTGTCTGCCCGTTCGCGGGGATCGGGTCGCTCACTGAAATGGCTCCTAGTTACTGGTCGGTACGTTCGCCCTGTCCCAGGTTACGTGGACTCAGTCCAGATCGTCGTGTGCCATCAGTCTGCGTGCGGCCTCGATGATCGATCCCGACAGCGAGGGGTACACCGAAAGCGTCTGCGCCAGGTCGGTGACGGTGAGGTTGTTCTGCACCGCCAGGGCGATGGGCAGGATCAGCTCGGAGGCGATCGGGGCGACGACGACGCCGCCGATGACCACCCCGGTCGCCGGGCGGCAGAAGATCTTCACGAAGCCCAGACGCAGCAGCGACATCTTGGCTCTGGCGTTGGTGTTGAGCGGCAGCATCAGCGTGCGCGCAGGCACACTGCCGCTGTCGATGGCCGTCTGCGGCACCCCGACCGCGGCGATCTCGGGCCTGGTGAACACCGCCGCGGAGACGGTGCGAAGCCGGATCGGCGTCACGCCCTCGCCCAACGCGTGGTACATCGCGATGCGTCCTTGCATGGCGGCCACCGAGGCCAGCGGCAGAAGACCGGTGCAGTCGCCCGCGGCGTAGATCCCCGACGCCGACGTCCGCGACACCCGGTCGACCTTCAAATAGTTGCCCGAATCCAGCTCGATACCGACGTTCTCCAGCCCCAGGCCCGAGGTGTTAGGCACCGAACCTACCGTCATCAGCGCGTGGCTGCCCTCGACGGTTCTGCCGTCGGCCATCGTGACCAGCACGCCGTCTTCTGCTTTTTGTCCTCCTCGCGTGCGGGAAGTCCGAGTCACCGAGTCAGCGCGGGCGTTCTTGACCAGCTTCACGCCGCGATCGGCGAACGCTTCCTCGAGCACGGCGGCCGCGTCGCGGTCCTCGTGCGGCAGGATCTGGTCGCGGCTGGCGACCACGGTGACCTGCACGCCGAGTTCGGTGTAGGCGTTGCAGAACTCGGCGCCGGTGACGCCGGACCCGACGATGATCAGATGCTCGGGCAGTTCGGTGAGGTCGTAGAGCTGGCGCCAGTTCAGGATCCGCTCACCGTCGGGCTTCGCGTTCGGCAGTACCCGCGGGCTGGCCCCCGTCGCGATCAGCACCACGTCGGCTTTGAGGGTGCCGACCCGGCCGCCTGCCGTGGTGACCTTGACCCGGTGATGGGCCATGCCCGAGGTGTCGTCGACCAGCTCGCCGCGTCCGTGGACGACGGTGACACCCTCGCGCAGCAGCTGATGACCGATGTCGGCGGATTGCGACTTCGCCAGCGTCTTGACGCGGTTGTGGATCTGGTCGAGCGAGATCTTGGCGTCCTCGATCGCGATGTCGAACCCGAGGCCCGAGGCGCGACGCAGCTCGGTGCGGACGCCAGTGGAGGCGATGAACGTCTTGGACGGGACACAGTCCCAGAGCACGCAGGCACCGCCGATTCCGTCGGCGTCGACCACGGTGACCTCGGCTACCTCGGGTCCGCGGGCGGCGGCCACCAGTGCGGCCTCGTAGCCGGCGGGGCCGCCGCCGATGATGACGATGCGCGTTGTCACGGGCTCAACGCTAGCCAAGCCGACCGTTGATCGCCCAGCCTGTCGGCGAAGCCGGCACGGTAAGCCTTAGAGTTTCCTGGTGCCGCTCTACGCCGCTTACGGATCCAACATGCATCCAGAGCAGATGTTGGAGCGGGCGCCTCATTCGCCGATGGCCGGAACCGGGTGGCTGCACGGCTGGCGGTTGACGTTCGGCGGCGAGGACATCGGCTGGGAGGGCGCGCTGGCCACCGTCGTCGAGGATCCCACGTCGAGCGTGTTCGTCGTGCTCTACGACATGACCAAGGACGACGAGCAGAACCTCGATCGCTGGGAGGGCTCAGAGCTCGGGATCCACAAGAAAATCCGATGTCGCGTGCATCGCACCGCGTCAGACACCAGCTTCGAGCCGGTGCTCGCGTGGCTGTACGTGGTCGACGCGTGGGAGGGCGGCCTGCCCTCGGCGCGCTATATCGGCGTCATGGCCGATGCCGCTGAAATTGCCGGTGCGCCAGAGGAATACGTGCACAGTCTGCGCACCCGCCCGGCCCGCAATATCGGGCCGGGTACCTAGCCGGCCGGTTTCCGCGTGGGCCCACACGTGAGTAGGGGATGACCGTGTCTGTACGCCGACACGCCGCAATTTGCGTGCATTCAGCGGTCCCTCACGCGGCCTCAGCGCGCCGCAACTGCGCGTAGATACGAGCCACGAACTCCTTGCTGCGATAGCGGACGTCCTCAAAGACGATCGCGATGACCGTCCAACCGGCGTCCAGCAGCGCCGCTGTGCGCCTACGATCGCGGCGCATGGCATCGGGCCCGCTGTGCCAATCGAGACCGTCGTATTCGACGGCAACTCGCTGCTCCGGCCACGCGAAATCGACGCGTCTGAGCTCGCCGTTTCCGTCGATGATCTCGTATTGCAGCTCGGGAATGGGCAGGCCACCGATGATCATCGCCAACCGCGCCTCGCTCTCCATGGGCGACTCCGCGCGCCCGTCAGCCAGCGGGATCAGGTCCCGGACGGCAACGATGCCTCGGCGCCCTGCCTGTTCAATCGCTGCTCGCCACATTTCTGGTCGCGCGCACGTACCGCTGCGCAGCGCGGCATCCAGCGTCGCCAAGGCACGCGGCCGCCACAGTGAGCGCGCCACTTCGACCGCCGTCCAGGCGGGGGCCGTCGCCGGACGGCCGTCAACCACGTTCAGCGGCGCACCGTCACGACGATGCACCACCAGTCCATCGGCCGATCGCAGGTGCGAATTCGGCGGACTGAGCACATGAAGGTCGGCCGGCGCTTCGGTGTCGAAGCCGTACATCGCCGCGGCGGTGCCGAGACAGGCGGCGACCGTGGTTCCGCAGGACAGATCGAGTCCGCGTAGGCGCAGACCGTCGTCCGGTTCACCGAGACAATAGATGCCCTGCCAAATTCGCTCCAGGACACCGGAATCCACTGCAGACTCGAATGCACGCCTGGTCATGTACGTCAGGATCTGACGGCTCGTCGCTACGCCTCGTTGCCTATCGAACAGCAGCTGAAGTTCTGGATCCATGGGTCAACAGCATCGGATAGCGCACGCTCGAGCAGCAGGGCCTGGCGACCATCTGTGGATGGGTCGAGATTTGTGGACAGTGACAGGAGACGAGCGGCCCCGAAATGTACGCGGTTACCGGCGTGTCGGCGTACTGGGCCCACCGCTTGCGAGGGGAACACGGCCGCTCGCGGGGAGAGGGGACACCACCTAGAACTGCGCCGCTTGGTCGACGACGTTGACCAAGAACCGCACCCCGACTGCCATCGCGCGTTCGTCGAGGTCGAATGTCGGCTGGTGCAGATCCAACTGCGGCCCGCGACCCGACCACACCCCCAGCCTCGCCATCGCGCCGGGCACTTCCTCGAGATACCAGGAGAAGTCCTCACCGCCACCGGACTGGCGGGTGTCGCACAGCACGTCGGGACCGATCGCCTCGATCGCATGGGTGACGATGCGTGTCGAGATCTCCTCGTTGACCACCGGCGGCACCCCCCGCCGATACTGCACGCTGTGGTCGATGTTCAGCGGCGCCAAAAGCGATGTAATCGCCTCGTGCACAATATCTTCCAGCGTTTCCCAGGTATCCCGGCTTGCCGTGCGGATGGTGCCCGCCAAGGTGCCCGTCTGCGGAATCGCGTTGGCCGCGGTGCCCGAATTGACCGCACCCCACACCATCACCGTGCTGTTGCGCGGATCTATTCGCCGGGACAGGATCCCCGGGACGCCCGTGATCAGGGTGCCGATTCCGTAGACCAGGTCCCCGGTCAGATGCGGTCGCGATGTGTGCCCGCCGGGCGAGTGCAGCGTCACCTCGAGCTGATCGGCGGCCGAGGTGATCGGACCGGGCCGAACCGCGACCTTGCCGACGGCCAGCCGCGGATCGCAGTGCAGCGCGAAGATACGCGACACCCCCGACAACGCTCCCGCCGCAATGGCGTCGATCGCGCCGCCCGGCATCAGCTCCTCGGCGGCCTGGAAGATCAACCGCACGCCGACGGGTAGTTCCGGCACCGACGCCAGAGCCAGGGCGGTGCCCAACAAGATCGAGGTGTGCGCATCGTGTCCGCAGGCGTGGGTGACGTTGGGAACCACCGACGCGTACGGAGCGCCGGTGCGCTCGGCCATCGGCAGCGCGTCCATATCGGCGCGTAACGCAATCCTGGGTCCATGCTCGGGTCCGAAGTCACACGTCAGACCCGTGCCGCCGGGCAGCACCTTCGGGTTGAGGCCCGCGTCGGCCAGATGCGAGGCGACGAACTGGGTGGTGGCGAACTCCTGACGCCCCAACTCGGGGTGGGCGTGCATGTGGCGGCGCCATGCGACCAGGTCCGGGTAGTGGGCATCGAGCCAGGTTTCGGTTGCGTCCTGCAGACTCATGCCGCTCGCCTCGCCTTCAGGTCCAGCACGCGATCTCGTTCGGCCGCTGTCTCGGCGAGCCTGACCACCGTACGAGCCAGCATGATCGCGCCCTCGACCACCGCCGTGTCCGCGCCGGGGCCTGCTGCCGCCGCCGCGAACGCCGGTTGGTGCACCGACGCACCGCCCGCGTCGATCCCAACGATCGGATGGATACCGGGCATCACCTGGGTGACATTGCCCATGTCGGTGCTGCCCAGCGGGAACGCCGCTTCGACCTCGGCCGGCACCGGCGTGCGGCCCACCCGCACCATCTCGTCGCGGAAGGTGTCGGCGAGCCAGGAATCGGGGTCCAGCTCGTCGTAGGGGGGCTCGGTCTCGGCCACCGTGTAGTCACAGCCCGTCGCGACGGCACCCGCGAGGAAGCAGTCGGACATCCGCTGCTCGAGTTCACGCAGCGAGGCGGCATCGTTGGCCCGCATTGTGTACTGCATCTGGGCGTGGCCCGGAATGATGTTGGTGGCCTGTCCGCCATCGGTGACGATGCCGTGCATCATCTGGCCGGGCGCGAGCTGTTGACGCAGCAGCCCTATCGCGACCTGCGAGACGGTGATCGCGTCGACGGCGTTGATGCCCAGGTACGGCGCCACGGCGGCGTGCGATTCTCGCCCGCGGTAGTCGACCGCGACCTGAGAAAGCGCCAGCGAACGCGCGGCCGCGATGTCCAGCGGACCGGGGTGCAGCATCACGGTGGCGACGATGTCGTCGAATGCTCCCGCGTTGAGCAGCAAGACTTTTCCACCGCCGGCCTCCTCGGCGGGAGTCCCGAGCAGCGCCACCGTCAACCCGAGCTCGTCAGCCACCTCGGCCAGCGCCAGCGCCGTGCCGACCGCCGATGCGGCAATGATGTTGTGGCCGCAGGCATGTCCGATGCCGGGCAGCGCGTCGTACTCGGCGCAGATCCCGATGACCAACGGCCCACTGCCGTAGTCGGCCCTGAAGGCGGTGTCCAGACCGCCGAGCCCCTTCGTGATCTCGAAACCGAAGTCGGCAACCAGCGCCTGCGTCTTCGCGCAGCTGCGGTGTTCGGCGAACGCGAGTTCCGGTTCGGCATGAATCGAGTGCGACAGCTCGACCAGATCACCGCGGCGTCGGTTGACGGCGTCCTCGACGCAACTCGACGCGGTGGCTCTGGGCATCCTCGCAGTATCTCACTGCACCGATGAATGCCGATTCGACGGTTAAGCTGCCCACCGTGACGACGCCGGATGCGGTTGCCGCCGAGTCGGCGGCACAGATCCGCGCGCGCACCGGCGTCAACCAGCACGACGTCGCGATTGTCTTGGGTTCGGGCTGGGCGCCCGCGGTCGACGAACTCGGCGATCCGGTCGCGGTGGTACCGGTCGCCGAGTTGACCGGATTCACTCCACCCACCGCCGAGGGGCACGGCGGCCAGATGCTGTCGCTGCGCGTCGGCGACCGTCGGGTGCTGGTGTTCGTCGGCAGAATCCACGCCTACGAAGGCCACGAACTGCGCCATGTTGTCCATCCCGTGCGCGCGGCGTGTGCGGCCGGTGCGCGCACGATCGTGCTGACCAATGCGGCGGGCAGCCTGCGTGAGGATTTCGCCGTCGGACAACCGGTGCTGATCAGCGACCACCTCAATCTGACGGGCCGGTCACCGCTGGTCGGCGCGCATTTCGTCGACCTGGTCGACGCCTATTCCCCCAGGCTGCGCGCCGTCGCCCGCGAGATCGACCCAACGCTCGCCGAGGGCGTCTATGCCGGTTTGAACGGACCCCAGTACGAGACGCCGGCCGAGATCCGGATGCTGCGCACGCTTGGGGCGGACCTCGTCGGGATGTCGACCGTGCACGAGACCGTCGCTGCGCGCGCCGCCGGCGCACAGGTGCTGGCGGTGTCGCTGGTGACCAACCTCGCGGCGGGTATGACGGGTCAGCCGCTGAGCCACGGCGAGGTGTTGGAGGCGGGCCGTCAGTCCGCGACGCTGATGGGCTCCCTGCTCGCCGGGGTCATCGCCCGGCTCTGACGCGTGAGCCGGGATTTCAGCCACACCATGCTGCGGGCCAGCAGCGGCGCGGCGAACAGCATCAGCAGGATCCGCACCACCTGCGCGGCGATGATGAACGTGACGTTGGATCCCGTCTCGACGGCGGTGGCCAATACGGCGTAGACGCCTCCGGGACTGGTGGCCAGATAGCCCTCGAGGGGGGTGAGTCCTGCGAAGTGCGCCAACACGACGCCCAGCCCGGCCGTCGCGACGCTGAGCACGACGATGAGGCCGATGGCCGTCGGCAGTATGCGTCCCACCGCGCGCATCGACTCGCGGGTGAAGGCCAGCCCGGCCTGCCACCCGATCAACGCATAGCCCAGCTGCACCAGCACCATCGGCACCGACAAGCCGAAGTCCAGGCCGGTCACCTCGAGGAGCACCGTCAGCGCCAGCGGCCCCAGCAGCCCCGCGCCGGGCACCCGGATCAGCTTGCCGACGGTGGCGCCGACCAGGACGAGTGCGATGAGCATGCCGAGGCTCAGATACCAAGGAGCGGAGTCGGATTGGGTCATGGCGGCGCCGGGATGCGACCTGTCGGCGTGATACACCAGCGTCACCACCACGGGCATCGACGCGGTCACCAACGCCACGCGCAGGTATTGCACCACCGACACGACGCGGTCGTCACCGCCGAGCTCACGGGCGATCGCGACCAGTCCGGACGCGCCGCCGGCCACGAGCGCCAGTGACCCCGTCAGTGGAGTGACGTCGCGGTGCAACGACAGCAGCGCACCACACACGACGCTGAGCAACAGAGTGGCGACCGCTACGGCGATGACGATCGGCCAGTGCGGACCGAGCGCGTGAACGGCGTCCTGGTCGACCATCGTGCCGATGTACACGCCGAGTACGCCCTGCGCAGCGATGCCAGCCGGACGGGGTACCCGGGTGGGGGCCAGGGACGAAAGCGCCAATGCGATGCCGACGGCAAGCGCGGCGAACAGCGCTGCCGACGGCACCCCAACCAGGGTCAGCGGATAGGTGACAGCGACGGTCACCGCTACCAGCAGCGACCATCTGAGCAATGTTCTTATCACCATTGATTACAAATATCCTCTTACTAAGTCTACGACGCAACTTGCGATTACTGTCATGGACTACCGATAATTACCAAGGTATAACTTGTATATGGACGACTCTGAGCCCGCACGCAGATCTGCCGCCACCGAGCTGCGGGAATCGATCGTCGCCGTCAATCAGCAGATGCGCCGACACCGCCCGGATCACGGGCTGACGCTCAGCCAGATGCAGCTGCTCGCAGAGGTGAGCCGCGCCGGCGTGACCACCCCGGCCGAGCTCGGCGTCCGGCTGGGCGTCCGGGTGCAGTCGCTGACGGACAGCATCAACGCGCTGGAGAGCCGCGAGCTGATCGCGCGCAGACCCGATGAGGTCGATCGCCGCCGCCAGCTCACCGAGATCACCCCCGCAGGCGCCGAACTACTCGAAGCCGATCGCGCCGAGCGCGACGCGTGGCTCCAAGCGACCATGCGCGACAATCTCTCGGAGCTCGAGTTCGACCTGGTGATGCTCGTGGCGCCGGTGCTGCGCAAGCTCGCATATGCCGACTCCAAAGTGGGCACACTGAACGAATGACAGCGCGAGAGTGGACCTCGACCGCCGCACAGGAGTGGATCGCACACGATCCCGACCCGAGCACCGTCGCCGAACTTCTCGAATGCACCGAGGCCGATCTCGACGAGCGGTTCGCGCATCCCCTGACGTTCGGGACCGCCGGACTGCGCGGGCCCTTGCGCGGAGGACCGAACGGGATGAACCTCGCGGTTGTGCTGCGCGCCACCTGGGCCCTCGCCAAGGTGCTCACCGACCGCGGCCTGCAGGGCCACGAAGTCGTGGTCGGCCGCGACGCCAGGCACGGCTCTGACGACTTCGCCCTCGCCGCCGCTGAAGTGCTTGCCGCTCACGGGTTTTCCCCGCAATTGATGTTCACCGCGGTGCCCACTCCGATCGTCGCGTTCGCTGTCCGGCACGGCGGTGCGGTCGCGGGCATCCAGATCACGGCGTCACACAATCCCCCGACCGACAACGGCTACAAGGTCTACCTCGACGACGGGTTCCCCATCGTGCCGCCGGTCGACCGGGAGATCGAGCAGGCAATGGCCGACGCCCCGCACGCGGACCAGATTCGCCGGCAGGCGGTCACCCCCTCGGGCGTCGACGTCGTTCAGCGCTATGTCGAACGCGCGGCCCAGGTGCGACACACCCACGGATCGGTACGAGTAGCGCTCACGCCGTTGCACGGTGTCGGCGGGGAATTCGTGCTCGACGCGCTGGTTCGTGCCGGCTTCGACGACGTACACGTCGTCGACAGTCAGTTCGCCCCCGATCCGAACTTCCCCACGGTGGCGCTACCCAACCCCGAAGAACCGGGCGCCGTGGACGCTCTGCTGAAACTGGCCGCCGACAGCGACGCCGACATCGCGGTCGCGCTTGATCCCGATGCGGACCGATGCGCGGTCGGCGTACCCACACCCGATGGTTGGCGGATGCTCACCGGCGACGAAACTGGTTGGTTGCTAGGCGATTACATCCTCTCCCAGATCGAACCCGGCCCCGTCATGGCGGCCACTGTGGTGGCGAATTCGGTGGTGTCGTCGCGAATGCTCGCGGCCATCGCCGCCAGGCACGGCGCATGTCATGTGGAGACGTTGACCGGGTTCAAATGGCTGGCACGCGCCGACCTCGACCTGCCGGCCTCCACGCTGGTCTACGCGTACGAAGAGGCGATCGGGCACTGCGTCGATCCCGCGTCCGTACGCGACAAGGACGGCATCAGCGCTGCGGTGCTGATATGTGATCTGGTGGTCGCACTCCAGCGTCGGGGTCACACGGTGCTCGATGCGCTCGATGAGTTGGCTCGCCGCCACGGTGTGCACACCACGACCACGGTATCGCAGCAAGTCGCGAATTCCGTTGAGGCCGACGCGATGATGGACCGGCTGCGCACGGCGCCACCGGATGTACTCGCAGGGTTCGACGTGACGCTGACCGATCTCCGGCATGCGACCGGGCCGCTGCGCACCGACGCGGTGGTCTTTTCGGGCGAGGATGGACCGACCACGATCCGAGTGGTCGTGCGGCCGTCGGGAACAGAGCCGAAAGTAAAGTGCTACATCGAAGTTCGGTGCGGCGACGTCCACGATCTTGGTGCGGCGCGCTCACGCGCCGAGGCGCTGGCCGCACAGCTGCGGCATGAGGCGCAGCGGTGGTGAACCGCTCGTCAGGTCACGCCAGCTGACCCTGCGGTGCGCAGAGACTCATGCTCTCGGCAGTGGTCAGCAGTTCCAACCGGGCGAACCGACTCGCGCTCCTGCTCACTAGGGACAGCCTGCCCTCGCGCAGCACCGACGCCGGGTGCATGGCGAGCAGATCATCAGAGACCGAGTTGCCGGTGCCGAGCAGCACGCCATGGCGGGCCCGCACGTGGCGGACGCCGTCGGGTGTGTCGACCATGGCCCCGACGGGCTGGCCGTCGTTGAAGATCAGTTGCTGAATCGCGCTGGAACCGTGGATCTTTACGCCGCGCTCTTTGGCCACATCCCGCAGCCAATGACGCAGGGTCAGCCCGGACCGCCGAGCCGAAGGAATGTCCGCGACGACGCTGGCCAGGATCGACGTGCCGTCCTGCAGTCGCATTTCGGACATCGACAACGCTGACAACCTGCTGAACACCAGACCGAACGGCGAGTTCAGGCAGTCGCGCGCCCAGTCCGCCAACGCGTGTCCATAGAACGGTGGCACCGGCGCCCGCCGGTCGGTGGCGGCTTCTCCGAAAGATCGCACGACAGCGGTTGGCAGCTGGCCGGTGGCGTGGGTTCGGCGCGCCGGACCGAGCTCGTCTGTCAGCTCTCGGAGGTAGGCGGTGGTGGGTCCATCAAACTCGTTGGCGCCCCAGTACTTCTGCAGCTGCGCGGCCCAGGACTCGTCAGCTTCGGCGAGGGACCCGATCTGCGGTGTCCGTCGACGCGGTTCGGCCACGAAAACAGACTGGCCGGCGTCGGCGGCGGCGATGCCGGCGGCCAGGCAGGCGCTGCCCGATCCGATGCAGACGATGTCGACGAGTTCGCTGTTGAACATGGTCATGAGCTCTATCCGGGCACTCACGGCACGACCGCGACGCTGTCGACCACGACGCCAGCGCCCTGTGCAAAATCGACGCATCTGCACACTTTCAGCAACGCATTCCCCTACAGATTTAGTCACTAGCTGGCTACGCCTTTACCGCATCTCGTTTCTGAACAGAAACTGCGAGTCAGACAAATTCATTGCTATGCGCGGAGGCTAACACTTAGCCAGTCTTGTCGCACTGCGCTGTGACGAACTCAACTCGACCGCCCGGACGCCGTGGGTGACACACCTCGGCACCTCACGCGCGGACCAAGGTTAGCCCGGCCAGGAAATCGATGCAATACCGATGCGTCGGGAAAGCCGCGCGGCAATCTCTTATTTACGTGCAAGAATATTGCCATTGGTTACTGGCAGTTTCGATTTATCGCCGCTTGATCGCGTGCCATCGCCGAAGCCGATGTTAGCCACGGCCAAGCAGTACGCCTGTCACGCAAACATTGCTTCATACCGTGTCCAGCATGACGCAGCTACCGTAAGAGACGTCATAACGGATTTTTAGCAAAGCGAAATGGCACAAAATTCGAGATGCCGCAGTGCTGGGTCAGAATTCCCAAACGTGGGAAAGATTACGACTTTATAGCCAATTGTTTGTGACCGACGGTAAAGGCTTTCCGCTAACCCGCGGGGTCCGGCGCAGTTCGTGGGGGGCTACCGCGGCCCGAACTGTCGATCCCCCGCGTCGCCGAGGCCGGGAACGATATAGGCGATGTCGTTGAGTCGTTCGTCGATTGCCGCGGTGAACAGATGCAGATCTGGGGCCACGATTTCCAGCGCCGCGAGGCCCTCGGGTGCGACCACGACGCAGATCGCCGTCACGTCAACAACATTGCGAGCCTGTAGCAGTCCGATCGTGTGGGCCATCGACCCGCCGGTGGCCAGCATCGGGTCGAGCACGATGACGGGTTGGGTGCTCAGATCGTCGGGCAGCGACTCCAAATACGGTGTGGGTTGGTGTGTTGTCTCGTCGCGAGCGACGCCGACGAAGCCGACACGCGCCTCCGGGATCAAGGCGTGTGCCTGGTCGACCATGCCAAGCCCGGCTCGCAACACGGGGACGAGCAGCGGCGGATTGGCCAGCCGGTGCCCGATGGTCTCCGCGAGCGGGGTGCGAACCGTGACGGTTTCGGCAGCGGAGTCACGGGTGGCCTCGTAGACCAACATGAGGGTGAGGTCACGCAGCGCCGCCCGGAATGCCGCGTTGTCGGTATTGGCGTCGCGCAGCGTGGTCAGCCTCGCCGCGGCGAGCGGATGGTCGATGACACGAACGTCCATGGGCGCACATTAGTGGAACCGATCAGTCCCGGAGTCCGTCATAAGCGCATGTTCGCCGATACCGATGCAATACGTGCGCTGGGATCCGCCAACTCGGCTCATGCCGACGACCTCGCCGACGTCGCCGCGACGCTGTCGTCACTGCCGATTGCGGCGTCCGGACGGTCTCTGGGACCCGTCGGCGCCGGTTTCCTGTCCGCCCTGACCGAGGCCGTGGCCGATGGATCCCGCGCGGCGGCCGCACTCAGCGAGCGACTGTGGGCGTCGAATGCCGCGGCGTACGCCGTTGCGTCCGCTTACGACTCGGCCGACAGCGCCGCGGGCATCCGCATCGCGGGCACCTAGCCGTGACCGGCGCTCTGGTCGCTGCGCTGACGGCACCACTGCGAGCGGTGCAGTCGATGGTCGGTCCGGGATGGTCCGGAGATACAGCTGCCGAGCCAGTGGCGGCGCTGGCCAGGGCGCGAGACGCGCTTTCCGGCATATCGGCGGCGACCGCGCGGTCGTGGCGTCAGACCGAATGGACCGGGGCGGGCGCCGACGGCGCAGCTGCCTTCATGGCGGTGACGCAGTCGGCCATCGACAGCCTGGCCGAACGTGCCGACCGGATGAATGCGGTGGCGAGCACCGCCGGGGCCGCCGTGACACGCGCGCATGAGCGGCTGCGCGACATCATCGAGGACTTCGAAACGCACGCCGCAGCTTTGGAGCCGTTCTTGGATTCACCCGAGGTCGTCGCGGCGCTGCGGGCCGAGGCGCAGCAGTCGCTCACCGACGCCCTCGCAGTCGTCGAGGAACTTCAGGCCGAGCTGGACGGGCACGCCTCGGCACTCGCTCGCCCGTCGGCTCCGCCACCGGCGTCAACGGCGCCGTCCGGGATCGGCTCGGCAATGCCGTCGACGGGCTCGGGGATGGGCTCGGGGATGGGCGGACTTGCACCGATGAGCCCCGTGTCCGGTGGCACCTCGGGTTCGGGTTTCGGTGATCTGGCTTCGCTGTTCAAGCCGGATCCGCCGGCATCGTTACCCGAAGCGGATGTCTTCGGCGACGGCGTCGCGATCCGGCTCCCCGATGGCAGCACCGCCACAGCGCCGAATGCGATGGCGGCCAGCGCGGTCCGGCATGCGCTGACACAGCTGGGAGTGCCTTACGACTGGGGCGGCACGACGCCGGGGGTCGGTTTGGACTGCAGCGGACTCACCCAGTGGGCGTATTCCCAAGCGGGACTGAGTCTTCCGCGACTGGCACAGGAGCAAGACGTCGGTGCGCCTGTCGAGGCAGGCAAGGTGCGGCCGGGCGACCTCGCCGTGTGGGATGGCCATGTCGCGATGATCGTCGGGAACGGGGTCATGATCGAGGCGGGCGATCCGGTCCAACTTTCGTCGGTTCGGACGACGAACGCCGGGCAAGGCTTTCAGGGGTTCTGGCGCCCGACTGGATGATCAGTCTTCGACGACAGCCTTGATGCGTTCGAGCGTTGTCCGCATGTCACGCAGGTTTCGTCGCTTGCGGAGATAACCCAGGAACTCCAACGGCCTCAGGACTGCCGATTCGATGGTCCGGAAAGACTCGGTCACGTCGGTTCCTTGACCGCTGGGCACAAACGCATAGTGCCAGTTGTTCACTGCGCGGTCGCCGACCAGCACCGCGAAACCGAATTCCCTGCCCGGCTCGCACGCCGTCACCCGGCACGTCGACCAGTACACCGGGCCGATCTCATTGCGCTTGACATGACCACGGAAGCGAGCACCCAGGGCGGGCTCGGTTACTCCGTCGAGCCATTCGGAATCGAACACTTCAGGCGAGAATTTGCCGGTATTGCGGACATCGGCGACCAGCTTCCAGATGTCCAGTGGCGAAGCTTCCATGTGGACTGTCACCGCTCCGCGCATCAGGAGATCGTACGCGCGCTCACGAAACCAGATCGGGCTGGACGCGGGTCCCGGCTGCGGTCCCACTGACGGCGAACGCCTCGCGCTCAACGTCGGTGGCTATTCTGTGCGCCATGGCTGCTGACATCGTGCCCATCCGGCTTGGGCTGACCAAGGGCGACCTCTACACGCTGTGGGCGCCGCGGTGGCGCGACGAAGGCGACGAGTGGGAGGCGTTCCTCGGCAAGGACGAGGATCTCTATGCCTTTGAAACGGTGGCTGACCTGGTCGCGTTCGTCAGGACCAACAAGGACAACGACCTCGCCGACCATCCCGCCTGGGAGAAGCTCACCCAGGCCAATGCGCATCGGCTGAACCCCACCGAGGAGCGGCAATACGACGTCGTCGGTGTCCCGGAGCTGGCCGCAGAGAAGCCCAGCGACGAGACCGTGACGCAGTTGCACCGGTCGCTGGCCATCGCATCGTCCATCGGATCGGTGTGTGAGCTGCCCGCGATCAGCAAGTTCTTCAACGGCAACCCGGGGCTCAGCCAGCTCGGCGGCGGAGTCGACGCGTTCTCCGGCCGCACCGGCCGCAAGCGGTGGGCCGAGATCGAGTTGGCGATCGGTCGCAGCTGGGACAACGTCGTCGATGCCATCGACGAGCTCATCAGCACCCCCGATGTCGACGCCGCGGCTGCGAAGAAGGCTGCCGAGGAACTGGCCGAGGACGCTCCCGAACTCGAGGAGGAGGTTGTCGACGAGGACGACGAGACCGGCGAGGACGACGTCGAGGAAACCGACGACCTCGAGGACCACGCCGGCGGCGCGGTGCTCGGCAGCGACGACGACTTCTGGGTCAAGGTCGGCATCGACCCGGTGCGGATCATGACCACCGGCGGTACGTACTACACCCTGCGGTGCTACCTCGACGATCAGCCGGTCTTCCTCGGCCGCAACGGCCGCATCAGCGTGTTCGGATCCGAGCGCGCATTGGCGCGGTATCTGGCCGACGAGCACGACCACGACATTTCGAACCTCGCCACATACGACGACATCCGGACGGCCGCCAACGACGGGTCACTGCGCGTGAACGTCGCCGACGAGAACGTGTACGTACTCACCGAGATCGTCGACTATCTCGCCGAGGGACCCGACGCGATCGACCGTGACCAGCTGGACCTGGCAATCGAATTGCTCAGGGACGTGGGCGACTACGCCGAGGACACCGTGGTCGAAGAGTCCCTGGATGCCGACCAGCCGCTAGGCAAGATCGTCTCGTACGTGCTGGATCCGGAGAATGTCCGGAAACCGACACCCCCGTACGCCAAGGCGGTTGAACAGTGGGAGTCGCTGGAAGCCTTCCTCGAATCGCGCCTGCGCGCCGAATAAGGTTGCAGCTCAACCGATCAGGACCGCAAAACGTGGCTTGATCACGTCGTCGATGATAGATAGGCGCTCGTCGAACGAGATGAAAGCGGACTTCATCGCGTTGATCGTGAATCGCTGAAGGTCGCTCCACCCGTAACCGAACGCCTCGACGAGTCGCAGCATCTCCTGGCTCATCGTCGTGTCGCTGATCAGCCGGTTGTCGGTGTTGACGGTGACGCGGAACCGCAGCCGGGCGAGCAGATCGAACGGGTGCTCGCCGATGCTGCCGACCGCACCGGTCTGCACGTTGCTGCTGGGACACATCTCGAACGGAATCCTCTTGTCCCGCAACAACGACGCTAACCTGCCCAACTCCATCGTCCCGTCCGGCCGCTCGGTGATGTCGTCGACGATCCGCACCCCGTGACCGAGACGGTCGGCGCCGCAGAACGCTATCGCCTCGTGGATGGACGGCAGTCCGAACGCCTCTCCAGCGTGAATCGTGAACCGGGCGTTGTTGCCCCGCATGTACTCGAACGCGTCGAGGTGTCGCGTCGGCGGATACCCGGCCTCGGCGCCCGCGATGTCGAAGCCCACGACGCCCTTATCGCGGAACCGGATCGCCAACTCGGCGATCTCCAGCGACCGTGCCTGATGCCGCATCGCCGTGACCAGGCACCGCACCACAATCGAGCGGCCCTCGGCGCTGGCCGCTTTCTCACCATCGGCGAAACCGGCCAACACGGCATCGACGACCGCGTCCAAAGACAGGCCGGCGTCGATGTGAAGTTCAGGCGCGAAACGGATCTCGGCGTAGACCACGTTGTCGGCTGCAAGGTCCTCGACGCATTCGAAGGCCACCCGGTGCAGGGCCTCGGGTGTCTGCATCACCCCGACGGTGTGTGCGAAAGGCTCCAGATAGCGCACCAGCGATCCGCTGTGTGCCGCCGTACGGAAGAACGCGGCAAGTCCGTCGACGTCGGTAGCCGGCAGGTCGCTGTAGCCGTTCGCATCGGCGAGCTCGAGCACGGTGGCCGGTCGCAGCCCGCCGTCGAGGTGGTCGTGCAGCAGCGCCTTGGGCGCCTGCCGGATCGACTCCAACGTCAGTGCAGCCATTTCAACCTCCCTTCGTGATCCGATCGATGATCAGCGGGCGCACGGGCGGCGCATGGTCCCCCACGCGCCAGCCGCCGTCCAGTTCGGCCATCGCGGCCTCGAAACGCTCCGGTGTTTCGGTGTACAGCGTGAACAGCGGCTCACCAGGTGCTACAGGCTCGCCGGGACGGCGGTGGATACGCAGACCCGCACCGGACTGCACGCGCTCACCGGGCACAGAGCGACCCGCACCGAGCCGCCACACCGCAAGTCCAACCGCCATCGCATCGATGTTTTCCATGGTGCCACCGCGCGGCGCGGTGACGGTCTCGGTATAGGCGCCGATGGGCAACGTGTCCGGAGAGAGGGCGCCGAGATCGCCGCCCTGCGCGGCGACCAGCTTGCGGAACCGATCCATGGCGGTGCCGTCCCGCATCGTCTGAGCCGGATCGACACCGTCGATGCCTGCGGCGTCGAGCATTTCCGCGGCCAGCGCCAGCGTCAGCTCCACCACGTCTGACGGGCCTCCGCCGGCCAGCACCTCCAGGGACTCGGCGACCTCTATGGCGTTACCCACCGTGCGCCCCAGGGGCGTCGACATGTCGGTCAGCAGCACCCGGGTCACCAGCCCGGCTTCGGTGCCGAGATCGGCGAGCGTGTGGGCCAGTTCTCGGCACTCCTCCTCGGTGTCGAGAAACGCGCCCGAACCCACCTTGCAATCGAGCACCAGCGACGCGGTCCCTTCGGCGATCTTCTTGCTCATCACCGAGCTGGCGATCAACGGCAGTGACTCGGTGGTGCCCGTGACGTCGCGCAGCGCATAGATCTTTCGGTCCGCCGGCGCCAGCTCACCGGCGGCGAATATCGCGGCACCGATATCGCAAAGTTGTTGACGTATCTGGGCTTTCGGCAGCTCGGGGGTGAACCCGGGGATGGACTCCAGCTTGTCGAGGGTGCCGCCGGTATGGCCGAGCCCGCGCCCTGCCGCCTGTGGCACCGCGCCGCCGCACGCCATCACGACCGGCACGAGCGGGATGGTGATCTTGTCACCCACCCCGCCGGTGGAGTGCTTGTCCACCAACGCCAATGGCTTTCCATCGCGACGCAGATCTGTAAAGTCCATGCGCTCGCCGGAGGCCACCATCGCCGCCGTCCAGCGAGTGATCTCCGATCGCGTCATACCGCGGATGAAGATCGCCATCAACAGCGCCGACATCTGCGCATCGGCGACCCGGCCGTGGGTGTAGGCGTCGATCACCCAGTCGATCGCCGCGTCGGAGAGCGCGCCGCCGTCGCGCTTGGTCCTGATGATCGTCGGAGCATCAAACGGATGCGACATCCAGCCTCCGCGCATCGAATGTGAACTGCATCACCGGATTACGGTACTTCTTCCTGAGGCCCCTCACGCCGTGCCAGGTCCTGCGGCCCGAACGCGTCGGGGAGCAACTCGCCCAGCGGCCGTGGCCCCATGGGATGGTCGATCAGCATCTGAGGCCCGCCATGCTCGAGCAGCACCTGCCGGCACCGCCCGCATGGCATCAGCACCTCTCCCGCACGGTCCACGCACGACAGCGCGATGAGCCTTCCGCCCCCGCTGGAATGAAGGGCGCAGACCACTGAACACTCGGCACAGAGACCTAGGCCATATGAGACATTCTCCACATTGCAGCCGGACAGCATCCGGTGGTCGTCAACCAGCGCGGCAGCCCCGACGGAGAAGCCCGAATACGGCGCATACGCATGGATACTCGCCTCAGTTGCCTTGTGGCGCAGCATTTTCCAGTCGATTTCGGATGTCATGTCGCCCTTGCCTGGATCGATTCTGAATGCATTCCGAAGCTCCCGTCCGCGGTCGGCCAGTGACCAAGGTAACCCTAACTTTTCCCGTTTTACGTGCACCGACGGCTAAACGGTAGTTCGTTAGGGAGTAGAAGTGGGTTTAGAGTCGCCCCGAGGTTTGGGCAGCGGTTCGCAGCCACGGCCAGTGTCCGGCCGCCGTGGCGGCTCCGAGCCCAAGCGTCCACCGAAGGCGTTGGAGGCCAGATGAGTACTGCAACACCCGCGAGCACGGAGGTGCCTGCTCCGCGATCCGAACGGTCGCGCAGACGCACCCTCTATCGCGGTGACCCCGGGATGTGGTCCTGGGTGCTGCATCGCATCACCGGTGCCACCATCTTCTTCTTCCTGTTCGTCCACGTGCTCGACACCGCGCTCGTGCGGGTCAGCCCGCAGGCGTACAACGAGATCATCGAGACGTACAAGACACCGATCATCGGGCTGATGGAGATCGGGCTCGTGGTAGCGGTCCTCTACCACGCCCTGAACGGCATCCGGGTGATCCTCATCGACTTCTGGGCGAAGGGTCCCCGATATCAGAGGCAGATGCTGTGGGTCGTCATCGGTGTCTTTCTCGCCGTCTTCATTCCCGCCCTCGGCATGATCGGGATGCACATGGTGGAGCGGTTCCTGTGAGCACGCCAGAGGGGACGCCGGGAGGAGTTTGGACGCCGCATCACAAGGAGGGCCGTATCGCCCCGGTGATGGAGAAGGAGTACGACCGCCCGGCCAGCCTGGATCATCCTCGGGCGCCGCGGCGTCCGCGTGGCATCCCCTACTTCGAGAAGTACGCGTGGCTGTTCATGCGATTTTCTGGTGTCGCCCTTGTGTTTCTCGCGCTCGGCCACCTCTTCATCATGTTGATCTGGGACGGCGGCGTGTACCGCATCGACTTCAACTTCGTCGCGCAGCGGTGGGCCTCACCGTTCTGGCAGATCTGGGACATGGCCCTGCTGTGGCTGGCGATGATCCACGGCGCCAACGGCATGCGCACGATCATCGGCGACTACGCCCGCAAGAACACCACGAAGTTCTATTTGAACTCGCTGCTGTTGCTGGCGACCGGCTTCACCCTGGTGTTGGGCAGCTACGTGCTCGTCACCTTCGACGCGAGCATCGCATGACCTTCTACGGGGAGCTCACCTCATGATTCAAGAACATCGCTACGACGTGGTGATCGTCGGCGCAGGGGGCGCGGGTATGCGCGCCGCCGTCGAGGCCGGCCCACGGGCCCGTACCGCCGTGCTGACCAAGCTGTACCCGACGCGCAGCCACACCGGCGCCGCGCAGGGCGGCATGTGCGCTGCACTGGCCAACGTCGAAGAGGACAACTGGGAATGGCACACCTTCGACACCGTCAAGGGCGGCGACTACCTGGCCGACCAGGACGCCGTCGAGATCATGTGCAAGGAAGCCATCGACGCGGTGCTCGACCTCGAGAAGATGGGCATGCCGTTCAACCGCACCCCCGAGGGGCGCATCGATCAGCGCCGGTTCGGCGGGCACACCCGCGACCACGGTAAGGCGCCGGTGCGCCGGGCGTGCTACGCCGCCGACCGCACCGGCCACATGATCCTGCAGACGCTGTACCAAAACTGCGTCAAGCACGACGTCGAGTTCTTCAACGAGTACTACGCACTCGACATCGCGATCACCGAGACGCACTCTGGCCCCGTCGCCACCGGTGTCATCGCCTATGAGCTGGCCACCGGCGACATCCACGTCTTCCACGCTAAGGCGATCGTCTTCGCGACCGGTGGCTCGGGCCGCATGTACAAAACGACCTCGAACGCGCACACACTGACCGGAGACGGCCTGGGTATCGTGTTCCGCAAGGGACTTCCCTTGGAGGACATGGAGTTTCACCAATTCCACCCGACAGGTCTGGCCGGCCTCGGCATCCTGATCTCCGAGGCTGTGCGCGGTGAGGGTGGCCGGTTGCTCAACGGTGACGGCGAGCGCTTCATGGAGCGTTACGCGCCGACGATCGTCGATCTGGCGCCGCGCGACATCGTCGCCCGCTCGATGGTGCTCGAGGTGCTCGAAGGCCGCGGCGCCGGTCCCAACAAGGACTACGTGTACATCGACGTCCGGCACCTGGGCGCGGATGTGCTCGAGGCCAAGCTGCCCGACATCACCGAGTTCGCCCGCACCTACCTGGGCGTCGACCCCGTCACCGAACTGGTGCCGGTCTACCCGACGTGCCACTACGTCATGGGCGGTATCCCGACGACGATCAGCGGTCAGGTGCTGCGCGACAACACCACTCCCCTGCCGGGCCTGTACGCCGCCGGCGAGTGCGCATGCGTCTCGGTGCACGGCGCCAACCGACTGGGCACCAACTCGCTGCTGGACATCAACGTATTCGGCAGGCGCGCGGGGATCGCGGCGGCCAACTACGCGCTCGGTCACGACTTCGTCGACCTGCCCACGGACCCGGCGGGCATGGTCGTCAGCTGGGTCGGCGACATCCTGTCCGAGCGCGGCAACGAGCGCGTCGCCGACATCCGCGGCGCGCTGCAACAGTCGATGGACAACAACGCCGCGGTGTTCCGCACCGAAGAGACACTCAAGCAGGCGCTCACCGACATCCATGCGCTCAAGGAGCGCTATTCCCGAATCACCGTGCAGGACAAGGGAAAGCGTTACAACAGCGACCTGCTCGAAGCGATCGAGCTGGGCTTCCTGCTGGAGTTGGCCGAAGTCACCGTCGTCGGTGCGCTCAACCGCAAGGAATCCCGCGGCGGCCACGCCCGCGAGGACTACCCCAACCGTGACGACACCAACTACATGCGCCACACCATGGCGTACAAGGAAGGCACGGATCTGTTGAGCGACGTCCGGCTGGACTACAAGCCGGTGGTGCAGACCCGCTACGAGCCGATGGAACGGAAGTACTGATGACTATCGCTCCCGAAGTCTCGACGAAGGACTCAGAGCTGCCACCCGTGCCAGAGGGCGCGGTGATGGTGACGCTGAAGATCGCCCGGTTCAATCCTGAGGATCCCGACGCCCACGCCGATTCGGGGGGCTGGCAGAGCTATCGCGTGCCGTGCCTGCCATCGGACCGGCTGCTCAACCTGTTGCACTACGTGAAGTGGTATCTGGACGGCACTCTGACGTTCCGGCGCTCGTGCGCACACGGGGTGTGCGGCTCAGATGCGATGCGTATCAACGGCGTCAACCGCTTGGCGTGCAAGGTCCTGATGCGCGACATGCTTCCGAAGAAGGCGAGCAAGCAGCTCACCATCACCATCGAACCGATCCGCGGCCTGCCGGTGGAGAAGGACCTCGTGGTGAACATGGAGCCGTTCTTCGACGCCTACCGTGCGATCAAGCCGTACCTGATGACGTCCGGCAACGAGCCGACCCGCGAACGCATCCAGAGCCAGACCGACCGTCACCGCTACGACGACACCACCAAGTGCATCCTGTGTGCGTGCTGCACCACCAGCTGCCCGGTGTACTGGAGCGAGGGTAGCTATTTCGGGCCCGCCGCGATCGTCAACGCGCACCGGTTCATCTTCGACAGCCGTGACGAGGGCGCCGCCGAACGGCTCGACATCCTCAACGAGGTCGACGGGGTGTGGCGCTGCCGCACCACGTTCAACTGCACCGAGTCGTGCCCCCGTGGCATCCAGGTCACGCAGGCCATCCAGGAGGTCAAGCGGGCGCTGATGTTCGCGCGCTGACGCTTTCGCCTGTGCGCTCATCGACCTGTTCGCCGTAATAGCGGACCACCACCGCCGCTGCCGCAACGACCGGCACAGCCAGAAAAGCGCCGACGACACCGAAGGTGGACGCGCCAAGCGTCACCGCGAGCAAGACGATCACCGCGTGCAGCTGCATCGATTTCGATTGCAGCCACGGCTGCAACACGTTGCCCTCGAGCTGCTGCACCGCGACGATGATGGCCAGCACGATCAACGCGTCCACCGGCCCGTTGGAGACCAGCGCAATGAGCACAGCCAGACCACCGGCAACGAACGCCCCCACGATCGGGACGAACCCGGCGACGAATGTGATGATCGCCAGCGCATATGCCAGCGGCACTCCCATGATCACGAGGCCGACCCCAATGAGCACTGCGTCAATGAGGCTGACCAGAGCCTGAGTCCGGATGAAACCTCCCAGGGTCGACCAGACGCGTTCGAGTATCTCCGCAGCGTGCGGCGCAGCAGGACGACCCACGACTCCGCGCAGCCATGGTATGAACCGTGGGCCGTCCTTGAGGAGGAAGAACGCCACGACGATCGTGGTGAACAGGGTGACCAACGCCGACGTCGCTGCGCCCACCCCGGTGAACACGCCCGACGCGATCTGGGCGCTGCTCGAATTCAGTTGTTCGTTTATCGCGGTAACCGCTGAATCGAGTTGCGCCTCACTGATGTTCAGTGGGGGACCGCCCAGCCAGTCGCGCACCTGCACGACTCCGGCGGTCGCTTGTTCGGCCAACTCCGCGGATTGCTCGACGATTGCCGGCGCCACCGCCGCCACCACACCGGCGAGCACCGCCACCGCGACCAGGAGGACCGAGATGACCGCGACGGCGGGGGGCAGACGCTTGCCGAGGAGCCAGCGCACGGGCGGCCACAGCACGGTACACACGATCAACGCCAGGAAGACGGGCAGGATGATCACCCACGTCTTTCCCACCACCCACGCCAACACCCACAGCGCGGCGGCAACAGCGATGAATTGAACGGCAGCTACCGCAGCCGACCGAAGATGGGCGCTGTAGATCGTTCCGCGGACGGGAAGCGTTGTCGATTCGTCATTCACCGGACTTAGGTACCCGCGCGCTGACGGCTGTCACACTTCTGCGGGCCGCCTCGTCTAAGGGTTATGACTCAGACATCTCGCATCGAACCCGTATCCCCGAAGCACGCATCGCTGATGACCAAGGTCTTCTACCGGGTCGCCAAGCGCAAGTTCGGTGAGGTACCCGAACCCTTCGCCGTGGCGGCGCATCATCCACGGTTGATGCTGGCCAACGTGGTGCACGAGGGCATGCTGGGATCGGCGTCGAAGAAGCTGCCCAAGAACGTGCTCGAGCTGGCGGTGTTCTGGACCGCGCGCACCGTCGGTTGCTCGTGGTGTGTCGACTTCGGTTCGATGCTGCAGCGCCTCGACGGCCTGGACGTCGACCGACTCAAGCACATCGACGACTACGCCACGTCCCCGCTCTTCAACGACGACGAGCGCGCGGCCGTCGCCTACGCCGACGCCATGACCACCGACCCGCACACCATCACCGACGAGCAGGTCGCCGATCTGGTGCGCCGCTTCGGCAACGACGGCGTGATCGAGCTGAGCTACCAGATCGGTGTGGAGAACATGCGCGCGCGGATGTACTCGGCGCTGGGCATCACCGAGCAGGGCTTCAACTCCGGCGATGCGTGCCGGGTTCCGTGGGCGACCGAGGACGCCGGCGGCGCAGCGGCGAGCCGGTGAACTTGTCCGGATTGGCGATATCCCAGATGGCGCAAACCTTTCCGTCGCGCACTGTCATCGCCGTCACCCGCGGCATGACCTCCGGATAGCCGTCGTTCGCGGGCGAGCCGGCGAGGTACGTGCCCAGCTGGCCGTTGATGTTCGCCATCTGGCTCGACGACAGGAAACCCGGCCCGTAACGTGCGGCCAGCCCGAACAGGAAACGGGCCACCTTGTCCGGACCGTGGATGACGCGCGCGGCCGTCGGCGCCTTGCGGTTCGAGTCACCGGTGAACGTCACATCCGGATGTAGCAGGGCCACAACGGCTTTCATGTCACCGGCGGCGAGCGCGAGCATCAGCGCACCGGCGACCTCGGCGTGCACATCGTCGGAGACCGCGGGCGGTGCTGCCGCCACCGCGCGTCGCGCTCGCGATGCCAGCTGGCGTGCGGCCGCGTCGGAAACACCAAGCACCGAGGCGATCTCGCCGAACGGCACGGCGAACCCGTCGTGCAGCACGAACGCCACCCGCTGATCGGGGTTCAGCCGCTCCAGCACCACCATCGCGGCGAACCGGGCGTCCTCACCGGCTACCACGGCGGCCAGCGGATCGTTGCCGTCCAGCGCGGTCACGACGGGCTCGGGCAGCCATTCGCCGTAATACATCTCGCGGCGATGGGCGGCCGAACGCAGCCGGTCGAGCGCCAGCCGGCTGACGACCGTCGTCAACCACGCCCGCAGATCGGTGATCGCATCGCAGTCGGCACGATCCCATCGCAGCCACGCATCCTGGACGAGGTCTTCTGCGTCAGCGATCGTCCCGGTCAGCCGGTACGCTACCGACAGCAGGTGTGGCCGCAATTCCTCGAATTCATCGATGCGCGTCGTTCCCGAAAGCCGGGTCATGGCCCAAGTCTAGAACCGCTGAGTTGTGCACTGATTCCGTAGCCAAATCGCGTTTGTTCCTCGATTCCCGGTTAGGACCCGCGCAAAAACCGCGCAAACCGTATATTCCGCACATGGCAATCAAGGAACCCGACGCCCCCGCTGTCGGTGACAAGGGGCTGCAGGCAGGCGCCCTAGGTCTTGTCGGCAACATCGTCATCGGTCTCGCCGCGGTGGCTCCCGCTTACAGCCTGGCCGCCACCCTCGGCTACGTCGTCCTCGCGGTCGGCGACAAGGCACCGTCGATGTTCGTGCTCGCGTTCATCCCGATGCTCCTCGTCGCATTCGCCTACAAGGAACTGTCCCAGGACACCCCGGACTGCGGCACCACCTTCACCTGGGGCACCAAGGCGTTCGGGCCGTGGATCGGATGGATCGGCGGATGGGGCCTGGCCGTGTCGGCGATCATCGTGCTGGCCAACGTGGCCGAGATTGCGGCGATCTACCTGTTCAAGTTCCTCGGCCTCGACGACCTCGCCGACAACATCCTGGCCAAGGTGCTGCTCGGCGCCTTCTTCATCGTCGCAATGACCCTGATCAGTGCGCGAGGGATCGTGGTGTCCGAGCGGTTCCAGAACGTGTTGATCGCCATCCAGTTCGGCGTGCTGGTCATCGTCAGCATCATCGCGCTCATCCGCGTGTTCTCCGGAACCGCCGGAGCCCAGGCGATCACGCCCCAACTGTCCTGGCTCTGGCCGAGCGGTCTGGACATGTCCTCGATCGCCGCCGCGATCATCCTGTGCATCTTCATCTATTGGGGGTGGGACGCCTGTCTGGCGGTCGGTGAGGAAACCAAGGACCCCGGCCGTACGCCCGGCATCGCCGCCGTTATCACCACGCTGATCCTCGTGTGCACCTACGTCCTCGTCGCCTATGCGGTGCAGTCGTTCTCCGGGTTCAGCGAAGTGGGCATTGGCCTGAACAACCCGATGAACACCGACGATGTGCTGACCGTGCTCGGTAAGCCGGTCGCAGGAACCATCGCGGCCTCCCTGCTGCTGCTCACCGTCTCCGTCTCGGCGCTGTCGTCGACGCAGACGACCATCCTGCCTACTGCCCGCGGCACGTTGTCGATGGCGGTGTACGAGGCCATCCCCAAACGGTTCTCGAACGTGCATCCGCGCTACATGACCCCGGCCTTCGGCACCATCGTGATGGGGCTGGCGGCTCTGTTCTTCTACCTCTTGCTGACCTTCTTGTCGGAGAACGCACTCGCCGACTCGGTCGCTTCGCTTGGGCTCGCGGTCGCGTTCTACTACGGCATCACCGCGTTCGCGTGCGTCTGGTACTTCCGCAGGACGTTGTTCACCTCGGTACGAAACCTGTTCTTCCGGGGCGTCTTCCCGCTGATCGGCGGCCTCGCAATGGCGGCCGCGTTCGGCATCAGCGCCAAGGACATGATCGCCCCGGACTACGGCTACACCGCGTTCGGCCCGATCGGCGGCGTCTTCGTGCTCGGCGTCGGCATGCTCGTGCTCGGCATTCCGCTGATGTTGGCGTGCTTCGCATTCGGGACCAAGCGGTTCTTCCGCGGCGAGACTCTCAACGCGAACACCGAAGTCAAGGTCCCAGACGTCTTCTAGGAGAAGCAATGCATCTGACAGTCGGCTATCTGGCAACCCCGACCGGGGACGACGGCGTCGCGCTCGCGAGCGCTCTCGCCAGCACCTTTGACGCGCAGGTCGACGTCGTCCTCGTTGTGCGGCAAGAACTTCCCGACGGCCACCCCGGTCGCGTCGAGTACCAACAGCTGCTCGTCGAACGGGGAGAGGACTGGATCTCCCGGGCCATCGACCGGCTCACCGCCAACGGTGTCAGCGCATCGTCCACCGTGATGGTCGGTGAGTCGTTCGCCGAATCGCTCGTCGGCTTTGCCGAACAGAAGGATTCGGATCTGATCGTGGTCGGCGGTGCGCGCGACGGATTCTTCGGCGGCCACACCATCGGACCGGTGACCGGTTCCCTGCTGCACTCTTCGCCGATTCCGGTGGCGCTGGCTCCCCGCGGTTATGCCGACGATCCCGACGACGCCTTTGCTGCGGTGACGGCCGCCGTTCCGACCCGTCCGGGCGACGACAACCCGCTGCCGTTCGCGATCACCCTCGCCAGCGCGGGCAACATGGCCATTCGGATGCTGTCACTCGTATCCTCCGAGAATCTCTCCGAGGCCGCCAACGCACGAGAGGTACGCCAGCTCCAAAAGGCCGCCGCCGAAGAAAATCTCGCTGTCGCGGCGCGCGCACTTCCGGACGCACCCGAGATCGAATCGCGTGTCGCCGAAGGTATGACGCTGGAGTCCGCGCTGAAGAAGCTCCGGTGGAATGACGGTGATCTGCTTGTCGTCGGGTCCAGCAGGTTCGCGGCGCCGCGGCGGATCTTCCTAGGGTCGACTGCTGCGCGCATCCTGGCCGGCGTTGATGTCCCAGTGATCGTCGTCCCGAAGTCGGACGGCTAGCTGCCGGAGCCGCAGAGTAAGTAGTGGTCTGCTTTACGTCACAGAAAATTAATAGCGCGTTCAGCGTAAAGTTTGCTACTTCGTACGCCAGAATGGATTCATCATGCAGCGGGCCGCGAGGCGTCCGCACTGACGGACGGATTGCGATGGGGTATGCCCAGCATGTGGGTCGGGTTGGCGCGTTGGCGGTGGCACTTGGAGTCGGTGTCGCGGTGGTCACCGGCTACGGCGCCGCGGTGGCTTGCGCGGACGAGACCGGTACAACCGAGACCCCACCCGGTGTTACTCCAGATCCGCCATCACTGACGTCCGAGAACGACGAAGTGAGTCCTGCAACCGACTCCAACGATCCCGCCCCCGATCCGACCGAGGACGGCGCAGCGCACCCGGGTATGCAGGTGGGCAACTCCGGCGGCCAACACACCTCGATCAACGACCAGGGCCAATACACCGACACCAACGCCGACGACGGCACCGACAACGAGGCGAGGTTGGCGGACCCGCCATCCACGACGACGCCCGAACCGCCGGCACCTGAGATGCCGCCGGCAGCCGAGATCCCGCCCTCGCCGCCGGACCAAAGCCTGGATCAAAGCCTGCAGGATCAAGCACAAGACCACTCGGTCGCAACGACCGAAACGAGCCTGCAAGCTGTCGACCCCTCGGCCGGCGATCCCGACCTGGGCGACGTAAACGGCTCAACCGGCGATGGCGAGCTCACACAGATCGGTGTGTTCTCGGCCCTGGGCGCTCAAGACATCGGAGCACCGGGTAATGGGCGGATGATGGCAACCTTTGCCGGCAGCGAGATGCCTGGCCTCGTCACCACGACGGCATTGCCCGCGCCATTGGTGCCGCAGCCCTCCGGCCCGGTAGATGCAGTTTTGGGGCTGCCCGGCGTCGTGGCCAGTATCGCCACAACGGTCGTGGGCTTGATGGTGGCGCCGTTTTTGGCGCCCGGACCGGTCGCCCCGGCTCAGCCGCCGCTGCTGTTTGCGATGCTGGAGTTCGTCCGGCGGCAGATCCAACGCACCTTCTTCAACAGCACCCCCAAAGCTGGCGTCGATGACGTGACGACGTCTGAGGACGTCGCCACGACCATTCCGGTGCTCACCAATGACACCGATTCCGACGGGGATACCGTGACCGTGACCGCCTTGAGCCAGCCGCGCCACGGCATCACCGTCCTCAACTCCGACGGCACCATCACCTACACTCCGGATGCCGACTTCTCCGGCACTGACAGCTTCACCTATCGCATCTCCGATGCAGCGAGCCCGTGGCATATCCACGGCCTCGCAGGCTTTTTCGGCGGTGGCGGGCACACCGAGACAGTCACCGTGAACGTCGCCGTCACCGGAGTCAACGACCCGCCGCTGGCCGAACCCGACACCTACACCACCGTGGAAGACGTCGCGGTGATCGTTGATGCCCTGACCAACGACAGCGACCCCGAAGGCGATCCACTGGATCGCAAGCTCACCTCCGCTCCACGAAACGGCAGCCTCGCCGAGATCAACCAAGGACCCAACGCCGGCGCATGGACCTACACCCCCAACCGCGACTTCCACGGCACCGACACCTTCACCTACCAGGCATTCGACGGATCCGAATTCAGCGACCCCGTGACCGTCACCATCACGGTGACCCCCGCCAACGACCCGCCCACCGCCGTCGGTAACACCGCCACCGTGGCCGAGGATTCCATCGCGAATCCGATCGACGTGCTGCCCGACGACTCCGACCCCGACGGCGACGCCCTGACCGTCACAACCGTCACCCAGGGTGCCAACGGGTCAGCGCATCTGGTCGACGGCTCAGTGACCTACACACCCAACGCGAACTTCCATGGCACCGATTCCTTCACCTACACCATCAGCGATGGCAACGGCGGAACCGCCACGGCCACCGTGAGCGTCACCGTCACCGGAGTCAACGACCCACCCAACGCAATCGGTGACACCGCCACCGTGACCGAGGATTCCCGCACCAACACCATCGAAGTGCTCGCCGGCGACACCGACATCGACGGCGACACCCTGACCGTCATAGCCGTCACCCAGGGTGCCAACGGGTCAGTGCATCTGGTCGACGGCTCAGTCACCTACACACCCAACGCGAACTTCAGCGGCAGCGACTCGTTCACCTACACCATCAGCGACGGCAACGGCGGAACCGCCACCGCAACCGCAGCGGTCACCGTCACCGATGAGAACGACGACCCGACGGTGGCCAACCCGATTCCGGACCAGAACGCCACGGAGGGAGGAGCTTTCACCTACCAAATCCCGTCCAACGCCTTCGCCGACATCGATGGCGACGCGCTGACCTACACCACGGGCACCCTTCCCAACTGGTTGAGCTTCGACCCCGCTACCCGTACCTTCACCGGCACCCCGGCCCGTGCCGACGTCGGCACGGCAACGATCACGGTGACCGCCACCGACGCCGCGGGACAACGCGTCACCGACACGTTCGTCCTCACCGTCGTCGTCAGTCCGATCACCGCGAACGACGACGCCTACACGGTGGACGAGGGTACCTACACCGACCTCACCCCCGCATTGACGGCCAACGACACCACAACGTTGGGCAGCGCACTGGGCGCCGTGAAGGTCGTGACCGAGCCCACCAACGGTTTGCTGTTCGAGACCAACGGAGTGCTGAGCTATCGACCCAGGAACAACTTCACCGGAACCGACACCTTCACCTACACCGTCGCCGACAGCGCCAATCCCGACATCGTCTCCAACGTAGCCACGGTCACCGTCACCGTCGTCGGCCCGATCACCGCGAACGACGACGCCTACACGGTGGACGAGGGTACCTACACCGACCTCACCCCCGCACTCACGGCCAACGACACCAACAGATTCGGGAGTCCGTTGGGCACGATCACGATCGTCACCGAGCCCGCCAACGGCCTCGTGTTCCAGAGCGACGGTGTACTGACCTACCGACCTCGGAACGGCTTCACCGGAACCGACACCTTCACCTACACCGTCGCCGACAGGTTCAATCCGGACATCGTCTCCAACGTGGCCACAGTGACCGTCACCGTAGTCCCGTACAACCCCCTGAAGGCAGCCGACGACGCCTACACGATCCTGGGCAGGCCGACTGTGCTCACCCCGGCGATCACCGCCAACGACACCACCGACCTGGGCAGACCGCTAGGCGCTGTCACCGTCGTCAGTGGTCCCGCCCACGGCACCCTGAGCACGACGGGCGATGGGCTGACCTACACGCCCAATTCCGGCTACGTCGGCTCCGACAGCTTCACCTACACCGTGTCCGACAGCGTCGACCCCACGCAGAAGTCCGTTCCCGCCACCGTTGTCCTCAACGTCATCGCCTACAACCCCATCCTTGCGAACGCCGATGCCTACTCGATCCCGTTCGAAACACCCACTGTGCTGACGCCGGGCATCACCGCGAACGACACCACCGACCTGGGTCACCCGCTGGGCGCCGTCACGGTCGTCAAAGGGCCCGCCCACGGCACCCTCAGCGCGACGGGCGGCGCGCTGACCTACACACCTGACACCGGTTACGTCGGCTCCGACAGCTTCACCTACACCGTGGCCGACAGCGTCGACCCCACGCAGAAGTCCGTTCCCGCTACGGTTCAGCTCACGGTTCATCCGTACAGCCCGATCGTCGCACGCAACGACGTCTACACGGTGCTGTCCGGTACCTTCACCCCAATGCGGCCCGCGATCACCGCAAACGACACCACCACGGCTAACGGCCTCGGTCGGATCACGATCCTCACCGAGCCCACCCACGGGTACCTCACCGAGGAGAACGGCGAACTGACGTACCGGGCGGGCAACGGCTACACCGGGACCGACTCGTTCACCTACATCGTGGCCGATAGTGGTTATCCGGACATCGTCTCGAATCCGGCGACGGTCACGCTCACCATCGTCGACTCGCTGCCGGTCCGGGCCCGCGATGACCGCATCACGGTCTTCACCAACGAACCGATCGCGCTCACCGAGGAGATGGTCTCGAACGACCGAACCGAAGCGGACGGACCGGTGGGGGCAATCACCGTTCTCACCCAACCGGCCCATGGCACTCTCACCGAGATCAACGGCATCCTGACCTACACGCCCGACGCGGAGTTTCGCGGCGAGGACAGCTTCCTCTACACCGCGGCCGACAGTGTCGATCCCACCGTCGTATCCCTTCCCGCCCGTGTCACCCTGATCGTCACCGATCCGATCAGGTCTCAGAACGACTTCTACTGGGTACCTGCGGGCGTCTCCACCGAGCTTGATCCACCGCTCACCGCCAACGACGTGACCTATACCGGCAACCCGCTTGGCGCGCCGGTGATCTTCGGCCAACCGCTCGGAGGCGCCGTCACGGTTGTCGGCAACCGATGGACCTTCACCCCCAAGGCCGGCTTCACCGGGCTCACCACCTTCGGGTACCGGGTCACCGACAGCGTGAACCCTGCGTGGAGCGACACCGCAACAGTTTTCATCACCGTGACCGCCGATTAGACCCGAGTGTTGCCGGTCGGATCAGGGTTCCGACGCTGTCACCTTGCTCGCACGACAGCAGGTTCAGCAGCAGCCGGCTGCACAGCCGACGAAAAAACCGGCACCCGTCGTCGCGCTAATCGCACACCTCCGTCGCAGGGCGGACGGCGAGTATCGTCTCTACGAGTCAGCTCCGCTAGCGCTTCGTGAAGATGGTCCGGTGCCACTCCTTGTCGGCCACCCCGGTGATATCGCTCATGACGTGCTTGATCGTGAGGTACTCCTCGAGCGAGTAGTCGCTCATGTCCTTGCCGAATCCTGACGCGCCGACGCCGCCGTGCGGCATCTCGCTGATGATCGGAATGTGGTCGTTGATCCAGACACAGCCCGCGTTGATCTCACGTGATGCCCGCTGCGCGCGGTACACATCGCGTGTCCACGCCGAAGCCGCCAAACCGAACGCGGTGTCATTGGCCTGCCGCAACGCGTCGTCGTCGTCCGTGAACGACCGCACCGTCAGCACCGGTCCGAAGATCTCGTCGCGGTAGATCTCGGAGGCCTCGTCGACATCCGCGATCAGCGTCGGACGGTAGAACGACCCCGGCAGATCGGGCGCCACGCCGCCGGTGACCACGCGTCCCCCCTGACCGGGTGCCCGCTCGACCATGCCCGCGACCTTGGCGCGGTGCGCCATCGAGATCAACGGACCCAGGTCGGTGTCGGGGTCCTGCGGATCGCCGACCACCACCTTGCCCATCACCTCGGCGACACCGGCGACGAAGTCGTCGTAGAGATCTCGCGCCACGATCGCGCGCGTCGCTGCCGTGCAGTCCTGTCCGGTGTTGATGAGCGCACCGGCGACGGCACCCTGGATGGCGGCGTCCAGGTCGGCGTCGTCGAACACCACGAAAGGCGCCTTGCCGCCCAATTCCAACTGCGTGCGGTGGCCGTGCACCGCGGCCGCCGCCATGACTTTGCGCCCCACCGGGGTCGAGCCCGTGAACGTGACGACGTCGACGTCAGGGTGTCCGGCCAGGGCGGTGCCGACATCGCCGCCTGCGCCGGTCACGACATTGAAAACTCCGTCGGGCAGACCTGCCTCGGTCGCCAGCCGGGCCAGGGTCAGCGTCGTCAGCGGTGTGAGCTCCGCGGGTTTGATGACCACGCTGCATCCGGCGGCCAACGCCGGCAACACCTTCCACACCGCCATCTGCAGCGGATAGTTCCACGGCGTGATCGTCGCAACCACGCCCACCGCCTCGCGCCGGATGCTCGACGTGTGATCACCGGAGTACTCGGCGGTGGCCTTGCCCTCGAGATGGCGTGCCGCACCGGAGAAGAACGAGATGTTGTCGATGCTGCCCGGCACGTCGAACTCCGTGGCCAACCGCACCGGCTTTCCGGTCTGGCTCACTTCCTCGGCGATGATCGCCTCCGCGTTGGTGTCGACGAGTTCGGCGAGTTTGGCGAGCACGCCGGCGCGGTCGACAGGGGTAGCCGTCGCCCAACCGCGCAACGCGGCACGGGCTGAAGCCACAGCGCGGTCGACGTTGGCCGGAGTCGCCAGCGCCATCTCGGCCACCGTCGATCCGTTGGCGGGGTTGACCACCTGATGTACGCCGCCGGCGGTGACCACCGGCGCCCCGTCGATCCAGCTGCCTGCCACGTGTGTCGATACGGTCTCGGGGGAAGACACAGTCATCGTTCAACGCTAACCGACTCCGACCGGCCAAGCTACGCATTCCTGCAGCGCGAAGCCGTCAAAACGCGTGATTTCATGGTCATAGTTGCTTGCTACGACGGATTCCGTGCACAATCTCATGCATGGCTAACCCGGGCGTTGGACCCGTGTCGTTCCGCGTCAACCAGTCAAGACCTGGCGCGGCGTTCCAACTCGACGACTTGTCGAAACAGATCATCGAGAAGCTGCAGCAGGACGGCCGACGTTCCTATGCCGGCATCGGCAAGGCAGTCGGCCTCTCCGAGGCCGCGGTCCGGCAGCGGGTGCAGCGCATGGTCGACGCGGGTGTCATGCAGATCGTCGCGGTGACCGATCCGATGCAACTGGGCTTCGCGCGTCAGGCCATGATCGGCATCAAGTGCACCGGGGACACCACCAAAGTGGCCGAGAAGCTGGCCACCATCGAATCCGTCGACTACGTGGTCCTGACGGCGGGTTCGTTCGACGCCATCGTCGAAGTCGTGTGCACGGACGACGACGACCTTCTCGACCTCCTCAACACCCAGATCCGCGCACTACCGGGAGTGATATCAACCGAGACACTTGTTTACCTGAAACTCGTTAAACAGCAATACAATTGGGGTACAAGATGACTGCTACCGATATCGATCTCTCCGCCGAGCTGGGCGCCACCGCCGATCGTCACCTCTGGGGCCACTTCGCTCGCCACGGCGCCGGCATCACGCCGCCGATCATCACTCGCGGCGAAGGCGTCACCATCTGGGACAGCAAGGGCAAGAGCTACATCGACGGCCTGTCAGGGCTTTTCGTGGTCCAGGTCGGCCACGGCCGCAAGGAGCTCGCCGAGGCGGCGGCCAAGCAGGCCGAGACGCTGGCGTTCTTCCCGCTGTGGTCCTACGCCACGCCGTCGGCCATCGAGCTGTCCGAGCGCCTCGCAGGGTACGCACCGGGCGATCTCAACCGCGTGTTCTTCACCACCGGCGGTGGTGAAGCCGTGGAGTCGGCGTGGAAGCTGGCCAAGAACTACTTCAAGCTGACCGGCAAACCCGGTAAGCACAAGGTGATTTCGCGTGCGATCGCCTACCACGGCACCCCGCAGGGCGCCCTGGCGATCACCGGCCTGCCGGCGTTCAAGGAGCAGTTCGAACCGCTGACACCGGGCGGTTTCCGCGCGCCCAACACCAACTTCTACCGGGCACCCGCGCTCTTCGAGCATGACGCGAAGGCGTTCGGTCGGTACTGCGCGGACCGCATCGCCGAGGCGATCGAGTTCGAGGGCCCCGACACCGTCTGCGCGGTGTTCCTGGAACCCGTGCAGAACGCCGGCGGCTGCTTCCCGCCGCCGCCAGGGTATTTCGAGCGCGTTCGCGAGATCTGCGACGAGTACGACGTGCTGTTGGTGTCCGACGAGGTGATCTGCGCCTACGGCCGCATCGGCTCGATGTTCGCCTGCGACGACTTCGGCTACGTGCCCGACATCATCACCTGCGCAAAGGGTTTGACGTCGGGTTACTCGCCGATCGGCGCGATGATCGCCTCCGACCGGCTGTTCGAACCGTTCAATGACGGCAAGACGACGTTCGCGCACGGTTACACCTTCGGCGGGCATCCGGTGTCGTCGGCGGTGGCGCTGGCCAACCTCGACATCTTCGAGCGCGAGGGTCTCAACGATCACGTCAAGGAGATGGCACCGGCATTCCGCGCGACGCTCGAGCAGCTCTATGACCTCCCGATCGTCGGTGACGTCCGGGGCGAGGGCTTCTTCTACGGCATCGAGTTGGTGAAGGACAAGGCCACCAAGGAGACCTTCAACGACGAGGAATCTGAGCGGTTACTCCGTGGTTTTCTTACCCCCGCGATCTTCGAGGCGGGCCTGTACTGCCGTGCCGATGACCGCGGCGACCCAGTCGTGCAGCTGGCGCCGCCGCTGATCAGCGGCCAGAAGGAGTTCGACGCGATCTACGAGATCCTTCGCGGCGTCCTCGACGAAGCAAGCCGGATGCTCTAAGGGAGCTGTCAGCTGCGATAGAACAGGGTGGGCGGTAGTGGGCGCAGGCCTCCCCCGCTGTTGCGGGCCGCGAACTGCACTTTCGCGTCAGACATTTCGTCGCCGATCTCCAACGTGCCTGCGTCGGCGAACCTACTGAGCATCCCGGCGGTCAGGAACGTGAACCGGTCACCGGGGCCGACCGCGTCGTCGTCGGACAACGTGTCCGATCGAAGGCCGAAGACCACCGGCTCCACGCCCGACAGGTACAGCCACAGCGACGAATAGATCCGATCGCCCGGGCCTTCCGCGGGCAACACCGCGTGGTGAAACGGTATGCCGTCGGCCGACGACGCCAGGAGGAAGTCCTGATCGCGTTGTGGCCCGTGGTAGCTGGGCAGCTTGATGCAGGCCGTCCGCACCAGTGATCGACGATCGTTCGCCTGATCTCGCTCCGTGGCGAATCTGATCACCGCGTCAGTCGGACTGTCCGCGCGAAATATCCGCGAGGCGGCTGGACTCGGTGATCGCGCAGCTATCGTCAACGTTGCGCGAAACGTCCGGCCTGGTTGGGCGAACAATCCGGCGCCGAGGGGCCTGATGCCGCCTGCCAGCCCAGATAACGTCGCTCCCACCGCCGCACTGACGTCAGACATATCGACCTTTCGACTGGATAACTGGTCGGGGTTTCCCGGCGCATCCAGAGAACAAACCCAAACCCGCACGACTTTCGGAGGTCTGCGCAGCGAAAGCTCGCCGTAACGGGCTCCTGGAATCGGCATCGGGCGAAACTTGCATGGTGCCTGCCAAACAGCCCAAGCCGCCGATCGACCCCGTCCGCTGGACGCCGCCGCCGGTCGATCCGTTGCCGCAGTTTCCCTCCGCGGAACTGACGGTTGTGCCCGTACCGGGCGATGCGCCCGAGGATGTCGTCGTCGACGGCAACGGCCAGATCTTTGCCGGTTTGATCGACGGCAGGATCGTGCGCATCGACCCGAATGGCGGCGCATCCGTGGCCGTCGCCCAGATCGACAACCGGCCACTGGGGCTGCACGTCGCGCGGGACGGCCGGTTGTTGGTCTGCAGCAGCCCCGGCGGCCTGCTGGTGCTCGACCCGGCCACCGGCGCCGTCGAGCCGCTGGTACCGGAGGTTGACGGGCGGGCTTTGCAGTTCTGCTCGAATGTCACTGAATTGGCTGACGGCACAATCTATTTCACCGAGTCGACCAGCGCGTTCACCTACGAGCACTTCCTCGGACCGATCTTCGAGGCCCGCAACCGCGGCAGCGTGTTCCGTCGCGATCCCGATGGAACAGTGCTCACCGTCGTCGCCGGGCTCTATTTCGCCAATGGCATCACGCCGACGGCCGACGGGTCGGCTCTGGTGTTCGCCGAGACGCAGGCGCGGCGGCTGTCGAAGTACTGGCTCACCGGCGATGAGGCGGGCACGGTGACACCGCTTGCGGTGAATCTGCCGGGCAGTCCGGACAACTTGTCGACGGGGGCCGACGGCCGGATCTGGTGCGCGATGGTCTCGCCCACGAACGCCGCCGCGGAGTGGCTGCCGAAAAGTCCGCCGGCTTTGCGCAAGCTGCTGTGGCGACTGCCCGACGGGCTGCAGCCCAAGATCAAACCGATCGTGTGGGCGGTGGCATTCGACCCCGACAGCGGCGAGGCCGTCGCGGGTGTGCGCACTGAACATCCAGCGTTCGGCATGGTGACGGGCCTGGTCGAAAACGGCGACAAGCTGTGGATGGGCAGTATCGGCTTCCCTGCCGTCGCGCATGTCGACCTGGCGGCCACCGCCTTGCGCTGAGGGGCCCGCCCGCCCGCGCTACCCCGCCGAGTCACATTTGAAACTCCAATCACACCAGTCACAGCGCGCCTCCCGGCAAACCCGCCTGCAACGTCCTAATCTGCGCTCACCATGGCGAACGTACGAACCTCGTCCAAACGCGCTGCTGCCCTGGTGGCGGCCTTGTTTCTGCTGACCTCGCCCGCGGTGGCCGCCGCTCAGCCGGATGCCGCGCCGGACACGAACGCTTGTCCGTACAAGCAATCGACGCCACCGGCCGTCGACGCGTCCGAGGTGCCCAAACCCGGCCAAGCCGCACCCGGTCCGCTGCCTGTCCCGGCCAAGCCGATGGGCGGCGATGCGCTCTCGGGTTGCGGCGTCATCACCGCGCCCGGCACCCCACCGCTGCCCAACGACATCTCGGCCGAAGCATGGCTGGTCGCCGACCTCGACACCGGCGACGTCATCGCCGCCAAGGATCCGCACGGCAGGCACCGGCCCGCCAGCATCATCAAGGTCCTCGTCGCAATGCAGGCCATCAGGGAACTGCCGATCCACAAGGTCGTGCCGGGCACCGCTGAAGATTCGGCGCAGGAAGGCACCAAGGTCGGCGTCGGCGAAAACGGGCACTACTCCATCAACGACCTGCTGCACGGTCTGCTGATGTATTCGGGCAATGACGCCGCACACGCGCTGGCGGCCCAGATGGGCGGAATGGAAACCACGATCGGCAAGCTCAACGTCCTTGCCGACAAGCTCGGCGGGCATGACACGCGAGTCGCGACGCCGTCGGGTCTCGACGGTCCCGGCATGAGCACGTCTGCCTACGACATCGGCCTGTTTTACCGATATGCCTGGCAGAACCCGATTTTCAGCGACATCGTCAGCACGCGCACCTTCGACTTCCCGGGTCGTGGTGATGCCGGCTATCCGATCGAGAACGACAACAAGCTGCTCGCCAACTATCCCGGCGCTCTCGGCGGCAAGACCGGCTTCACCGACGACGCGGGCCAGACGTTCGTGGGTGCGGCCAACCGTGACGGACGCCGACTGGTCGCGGTGCTGCTGCGCGGAACCCGCCAGCCGATCGCACCCTGGGAGCAGGCGGCGCATCTGCTTGACTACGGCTTCGCGACGGCGCCGGGCACCAAGGTCGGCACTCTGATCGAACCGGACCCTTCGCTGCTCGCGCCGAAGCCGGAAGCGGCCGCAGGAGCCGAGGCGCTCAACGCCGCACCGGTACTGCCCGACATCGACGCCACGCCCGTGCGCGTGGGTGTCGGCATCGCCGGCTCGATCATCGTGTTCGGGCTCATCATGGGCGCCCGGTCACTCAATCGCCGCCCCCAGCACTGATTTCAGGCCCCGCGGCGACATCGAGTCACGGAGCCGCCCGGCGGCGACATCGAGTCACGGCCCCCACGCCGGTCGGGGCAGCGCCGCGGACTTCTTGCCAAGCTTTCCCGATCGGACCTGCGCGGCGAGGCTGTCGAGTATCACCCGTGAGCTCATCAGCGCGGTCTGCTCCGCCCAGTCATAGGGCGGCGAGCACTCCACGACTTCGATACCGGCCAACCCGGGCTCGGACACCATCTTGACCAGGTTCAGCGCTTCGCGCGGCAGCAGCCCACCCGGCTCGGGCCAGCCGGTGCCCGGCACGAAACCGGCGTCGATCACATCGATGTCGAACGACAGATAGACCGCTTTGGCGCCCTTCCATGCGATTTCGAGGGCCATCTCAGCGATTTTCTCGACGCCGACACGTTCCACGTCGCCAACGGTGATGACCGTCGACTGGCGTTCGCGGCCGACCTTCACGCCCTCGCGTGGGCTCTGCCAGCCGCCGATGCCGATCTGGACGAGGTTGGTCGCGGGCGCGTTCTTGATGTTGGTCGCGTGGAACCAGGGGGTGGTGTGCATCCGCTCGTCGAGGTCCGTCTCCTGGGTGTCGACATGGCGGTCGAAGTGGATGATGCCGATGTTGCCGTCCATGTAGGGCGCCAGCCCGCGAACTGTCGGAAAGCCGATCGAGTGGTCGCCACCCAGCACGATCGGCATGACGCCCTTCTGCGCCACATGTGCCATCGCCTGACTGATCTGGTCGAAAGACTTCTCCAGATTGCCCGGGATCGTGAACACGTCGCCGATGTCGACCATGTTCAGCTGCTCGCGCAGGTCGACCCCGGACTCGTAGTTGTACGTGCCGAACAGGTTCGTGGAACGACGAATTCCCTGCGGACCGAACCGGGTGCCAGGCCGATAGGTCGCACCGGCATCGAGTGGCACACCGAAGATCGCCACCTCGGCGTCGTCGACCTCGTTGACATCCTCGATGAACGGGCACTTCAGGAATGTGCCGCGCTCACCCGCGAAGTGCGGTTTCTCACCGCGGACGAACGTCGAGATGGTTCGGTCGTTGATGGTCGGGGCGGCCTCCAGGCCGTAGCTCAGACCGCGGTCGATCTCCTCGCGAAGCCGGCGATCGCCGAGATTTGCCTCGACTTGCTGCGCCCACGCGCCTTCGGCGTTGGGCAGCGACGGATCCGGACGGTCGGGGTAGCCAGACGAATCGGACACGAGATTCTCCTCACGCGCCGTCTTGTCGCTGACCGGGTACGACGCACCTCGTCCGGGGCGCCGGATCTCGCAGCGCCTGACGCCATTGTTGGCACGTCTGTGAATCCGTGTCCAGCGCTGAATGAAACGCATCGTTAACACCGGACGCGACGACACGTAATCAACCGGGCTTTTCCTGACGTGGACTCACAGAAAGTTGTGGGGCGCGTCTAGGGTTCCGCCGGCACGCCGGGCCTGGTCCGAGAGACGCAGGCGGCCAGCACCGACGCATGACCGTTCCACGGCGGGACAAAAGCCCGGGAGACTCCAGCTTCATACAGGAGACTCCAGATGATTCTTCTCGGCGTGGCGATCAGCATCGCCGTTGTCGTGGCCGTCGGCTTCTACGTGTCCAAGCGCATCGAGGGCGACAGCTCCAATTTCCTTGTCGGCGGCCGGATGTTGCCCTTCTGGCTCGTCGGCGGCGCACTCATGGGCGCGGCCGTCGATACCAACGCGACCCTCGGCAACACCGACCTCGCCTTCGAGTTCGGCTTCTGGGCCGGCGCGGCGCTGCCCCTGGGTCTGGCGCTGTGTCTGACGATCACCGGCATCTTCTTCGCCAAACCGATGAACCGGATGGGGCTGACGTCGTTCCCCGACTACTACCGGCTGCGGTTCGGGCGTTCGGTCGAGGTGGGCGCCTCGGTTCTCCTGGCCGTCGCGTTCTGCATGCTGGTGGCCGGCAACCTCGTCGCGGGCGGGTTCTTGTTCAACTACTTCCTCGGCATGCCCTACTGGCTGGGTGTGGTCCTGATCGCGGCAATCGCGGTGGCCTACACCGGAACCGGCGGCCTGATCGCCGACGCCTACACGGCGATCATCCAGATGTCGCTGATCCTGATCGGCGCGATCGGGCTGCTCGTGTGGATGACCACGACGCACGGTCTCGATATCGCCGAGGGCACGGGACCTTTGGCGCTCGGCCAATTGTCCGACCCCGCGCAGGGCGCGGTCATCAACTGGGCGACGCTGATCGCACTGGGCATCGGTGACATCGTCGCGATCGACTTCATGGCCCGCGTGTTCTCCGCGAAGTCGCCCGAGGCCGCGCGCAAGGCCTGTTTCACCGCGGCGGCAGGCACCGTCGCAATCTGCGTTCCGTTCGGATTGGTTGTGCTAGCGGCACATTCGTTCATGCCCGCGGAGCTCGACGGCCCGGTGCTCTTCGTCCTGCTGGACCAGTACGCGCCAATCGGACTGACGGTCCTCGTGCTGTGCGGGCTGGTCGGTGCGTCGATGTCCACTGCGAACGGCGCAATCCTGGCCATCTCGAATGTCTGCGTGCGCAATCTGGGCGGTGTCCGCCGCGTGCACGAGCCCGGCAAGAAGGATCCGCTACTGAAGGCAACGCGGATCGCAATGGTGCCGATGACGCTGTTCTCGATCCTGTTCGCGGTCTACGTGCAGCAGACGGGAATCTTGCTGACGCTCGCCTTCGACCTGATGCTCGCGTGCCTGGCCGTGCCGTTCATCCTCGGGTTGGTGTGGCGCCGAGGGACCACCACGGCCGCGGTCGCCGCGATCGGCGTCGGGTTCGTTGTCCGGATCGTGCTGTTCGTCATGACGCCGACGATGTTCGGGGTCGAGAACACGATCCTCTACATCCCGAACAGCCTCATCACCGCATCGTTCGACGGGTGGCCCACCTTCATCGCATTCGGGGCCGGCTTGCTGACCTATGTCGTGGTGTCGCTGATGACACCGCCGGCACCGTTGCGCGGCCTGGACATTCAGGTCGCGCAGGATGTCGACGATGCCCTGGATTCCACGACAGTGGAGACCGAGACGGAGCCTGTGCTCGCGGGGTGAGGCTGCGCGCGTATAGCGCAGCCGGGGCTTACGGGCGGCGGCTCCACCGCGAAATCCCCAACGCACCAACGGCTCCCAGGGCGGCCGCGGCCAGCGCACCGCGAATCCCCAGGCCCTCTCGGAACTCGACGCGCGGGGTGATCTGTGCCGGGTTGGGCGGATCGACCGGAGCCGTCGCCAGGTTGTCGGATGACGTCGCGGCCCACGCCGTGGCGAACAGAATGAGCCGAGAGGTGATGTAGGCGAACACCATCAGGCCCAGCACCGGACCGAACGTCGCGCCGGCCGGGCCGGTCACCACTGCACGCAGGTAGATCGACGCCAACTGCTTGAAGACTTCGAATGCCACCGCGGCCATCAGCCCGGCCCTCAGCGCGCTGCGGAAGCTGACCGACTCCCGGGGCAGACGCGCGATGACCCAGGTGAACAACCACCAGGTGATCAGCACCGATACCGCAAGCGAGGCCACCCGCAGCGCTATGCTGACGCCCGGAACATCCTGCAGTCCAACCCATTCCAGCACCTGCTTCATCGCGCCCGAACTACCCAGCACGGTGAGCCCGATCGTCAGCACCAGCGCGAGGAACAAGCCCACCATGGCCGTCAGATCTGACAACTTGGTGCGGACGAACCCCTTCGCCTCGTTCCGCGCCCCTCCCCACATCTGACTCAACGCTTCACGAAGGTTCGCCATCCAGCCCAGGCCGGCCCATGCGGCGGTCGCGAGGCCGATGATGCCGACGGAGGTGCGCGATTCGATCGCCGAGTCCATCAGATCGACCAGTTGCTGGCCGACGTCGCCGGAGATCGTCGACTTGATCCGCTCCTGGATCTCGGCGAGCAGCTCGGGCTGGCTCGCCAGAATGAACCCGCCAATCGCGAACCCCACCATCAACATCGGAAAGAGCGCGAAGATCGTGAAGTACGTGATGCCCGCGGCGTAGAAGTCGCCCTTGCTCTCCTGGTACCGCTCTTGGGCGCGCATCACATGGTCGAACCAGTGGTATCGCGCGCGAAAGCGGTCGAGAATTCCGGGTTTGGACTCGTCCGGATTGCCCGGCTCGACCGGAGGTGTCATTCAAGCCTCCAAGCGAGTTGCGGGCGTTGGCTAGGTCCCCCGGGGAAACCCTAAACGGTCATATACCCGCTGCAGAGTGTTTGAAGACACCTCTCTGGCGCGCTCGGCGCCGGCGGCCAGCACCGACTCGAGCTCGGCCGGATCGGCCATCAGTTCATCGACACGCGCCTGGATCGGCGTGACGAACTCGACTACCGCTTGGGCGGTGTCGGCCTTCAGGTCGCCGTAGCCGCGGCCCGCGTACCCTTCGACGAGCTTGTCGACGTCGGCGCCGGTGATCGCGGACTGGATGCTCAGCAGGTTCGACACGCCGGCTTTCGCGGCCGGGTCGTAGCGGATCTCGCGCTCACTGTCGGTCACCGCCGACCGGATCTTCTTCGCGGTCTTCTTCGGATCGTCGAGCAGACTGATCAGCCCGGCGTCGGTGGCCGCAGACTTACTCATCTTCGACGTGGGGTCCTGCAGGTCGTAAATCTTGGCGGTGGCCTTCTGGATCAGTACGTCGGGCACCACGAAGGTGTCCGGAAAACGGGCGTTGAAACGTTGGGCGACGTCGCGGGCCAACTCCAGATGCTGGCGCTGGTCCTCCCCGACCGGAACCAGTTCGGTGTCGTAGAGCAGGACGTCGGCGGCCATCAGCACGGGATACGTGAACAGCCCGACGGTCGTGGCCTCCGCACCTTCCTTCTGCGACTTGTCCTTGAACTGAGTCATCCGTGACGCCTGCCCGAATCCGGTGAAACAGCCGAGCACCCAAGCGAGTTCGGCGTGCTCGGGCACCTGGCTCTGGACGAAGACGGTGGACCGTGACGTGTCGATGCCGAGCGCGAGGTATTGCGCGGCGGTCACCATGGTGCGCCGACGCAACTCCTCGGGATCCTGCGGGATGGTGATCGCGTGCAGGTTGACCACGCAGAAGAAGGCGTCGTAGTCGTCCTGCATGCCCACCCACTGCTTGATGGCGCCCAGGGCGTTGCCCAGGTGCAGGGAGTCAGATGTGGGTTGGACACCGGAAAAGACGCGACGCGCAGTGCTCATGATGCGTCAATCTTGGCATGGTCAGCCAATGGCTTTTTGAGCGCTCTGTTCCCGGGACTCCTCGATGGCCCTGCGCGCGAAGACCCACCGTTCCGTGATCGCCAGCTGGCTGCGGCCGCGGCCCAGGAAGGTGATGAACCAGGAGTACACCGCGACAATGCGGTTTCGGCTGCCCACGAGGTAGTAGAGGTGCAGACCGAGCCACGCGAGCCAGGCCAGGAACCCGCCGAACTCGATCTTGCCGATCTGGCACACCGCGCTGAACCGCGAGACGGTGGCCATGCTGCCTTTGTTCAAGTACTTGAACGGCTTTCGTTCGCCTGCCGAACCCTTGAGTTCGCTCTTGATCTGCTTGGTGGCGTAAACCGCGCCCTGAATCGCGCCCTGCGCCATCCCCGGGACGCCGGGAACGCTCATCAGGTCACCGATGACGAAAACGTTCGGATGCCCCTTGACCGTGAGGTCAGGCTCGACGATGACGCGTCCGGCCCTGTCGACCTCGGTGCCGTCGGACTGCTCGGCGATCAGCTTGCCGAGCGGGCTGGCCTGCACGCCGGCTGACCACACCTTCACCGCGCATTCAATCCGCTTTTCTTCACCGTCTTCCTTGACGGTCAGGCCCATGTAGTCGACATCGGTGACCATCGTGTTGAGCTTGACCTCGACGCCCATCCTCTCCAGCCGGCGCTGCGCCTTGAGCCCGAGCTTGGGCCCCATCGGGGGCAGGACTGCAGGGGCGGCCTCGACCAGGATCACCCGGGCCTCGGTGGGGTCGATGGTGCGGAACGCACCGGCCAGGGTCCGATCGGCGAGCTCGGCGATCTGTCCGACGACCTCGACACCGGTCGGTCCGGCGCCGACGACGACGAATGTCAGCCGGCGCTTGCGTTCGGCCTCCGATGTCGTCACCTCGGCCGCCTCGAAGGCGCCGAGGATCCGGCCGCGCAGCTCCAGCGCGTCGTCGACTGTTTTCATGCCCGGAGCGAAGGCCTCGAAGTGGTCGTTGCCGAAATAGGACTGCTGTGCGCCTGCGGCCACGATCAGACTGTCGAACGGCGTGACCCGCTCCCAATCGAGCAGCTTGGAGGTGATCGTCTTGTTCTCGAGGTCGATCCCGGCCACATCACCGAGCAATACTTCGGCGTTCTTGTTCTTACGCAAGATGATTCGCGTCGCCGGCGCTATTTCACCGACCGACAGGATGCCGGTGGCGACTTGATAGAGCAGCGGCTGGAACAGGTGGTGGGTCGTCTTCGCGATGAGGGTGACGTCAACGTCCGCGCGCTTGAGGTGTTTGGCCGCGAACAGCCCACCGAAGCCGGACCCGATGATGACGACGCGATGACGCCGGGGAGCGATGGGTTCGTCGGTCATTGGCCGACCCTAACGGTCATGCGCTCCGCTCACAGTCCACAGCAGGTGAATATTCGACGGTGACCGGGGCATGGTCGGACCAGCGCAGCGCATAGGCCTCGGCCCGCTCGACCCTGGCGGATACGGCTCGCGCCGCGAGCGGTTGGGTGGCGAGCTGGTAGTCGATCCGCCAGCCTGCGTCGTTGTCGAATGCGCGGCCCCGCCAGGACCACCAGGCATACGGGCCTGCGACGTCAGGATGCAGCACCCGCACCACGTCGACCCAGCCGGACGCAAGTAGATCCGTCAGCCAGGCCCGCTCACTGGGCAGAAAGCCGGACTTCTTGACGTTGCCCTTCCAGTTCTTGATGTCGCTCTCGGTGTGCGCGATATTCCAGTCGCCACACATGACGGCGTCGCGGCCCGCCGCGGCCAGGACGGCCATCCGGGCCGCCAGCGTCTCCATGAACCGCTCTTTCTCCGACTGGCGCGGCGTATCCGCTTCGCCGGTCTGGATGTACAGGCTGGCGACCGTCGTGCCCGCGGTGTCCACCTCCAAATAGCGGCCGTGCGTACCGAATTCGTCCGAATCCATCAGCCGCGCGTCGTCGATCGGATGCCGCGAAAGGATCGCAACGCCGCTACGCCCTTTGACATGCGGCTCCGCCGACGCCAGTTGCCACCCGTCGGCCAGCACCGGCGCCAGCGCAGTCGAGACTTGATCGTCGTCCGCGCGGGTCTCCTGCAGGCACACGACGTCGGCGGTGGTGGCGGCGAGCCACGGCAGCAGCCCGAGGTTCTCCGCTGACCGCTCCTTGATCGCCGCGCGGATGCCGTTGACGTTGATGGTGCTGACAATCACGTGCCAGACCCTAACCATCGGCCGGGCTGCGGGCTTGCGGTACCGGCGGTACCACCTTTAGTGTCGGGCAGATGATCGAGCGCGCACCCATCCACCTGGGCTCCGGCGAACCACTGCTTTTGCTACACCCGTTCATGATGTCGCAGAACGTGTGGAAAGGCGTCGCACCTCTGATTGCTGACACCGGTCGGTACGAAGTGCTGGCACCCACCATGCCCGGCCACAACGGCGGTATCAAGGGCAGGTTCTTCCTGGACACCGTCGAGCTGGCCGACGATATGGAACGCCGGATGGACGCGCTGGGCTGGGACACCGCGCACATCGTCGGTAACTCGCTCGGCGGTTGGGTGGCCTTCGAACTGTCGCGCCGCGGCCGCGCCCGCTCGCTGACCGGCATCGCGCCCGCCGGCGGCTGGCATCGTTACACCCCCGCCAAGTTCGAGATCGTGTTCAAGTTCGTGGCCGGCCTGCCCGTTTACCTAGGCGCCAAGCTGCTCGGCCAGCGTGCGCTGAAGCTGCCGGGCGTGCGTCATCTCGGTTATGTGCCGATCAGCGCTAAAGCAGACCGCCTCAACGACGAGCAGTGGCTCGACATCATCGACGACGTCACCCACTGCCCGGCCTACTACCAGCTGCTGATCAAGTCGCTGCTGATGCCCGGCCTGATGGAATTGGCCGAGGCCAAGACGCCGACGCATCTTGTCATCTGCGAGAAAGACCGGGTGCTACCGCATCCGAGGTTCACCCGGCACTTCACCACTCACCTGCCGGAGTCCACGCAGATCACGCATCTCGACGACGTCGGGCACATCCCGATGTTCGAGGCGCCGCGCCGGGTCGCCGACCTGATCGTCGAGTTCACCGACCGCCACGCGACGCCTCCGCCCCACCAGGCGATCGGCTAGCCGCTGCGCCCCTCGGCCCTGACCACTTCGGCGAGTGACCGCGGCCGACGGCCGGTGATGCGCTGCACCGACTCGGTGACCCGGTTCTCTGCGCCCGCTGCAATAACCGCGTCAAGGCTCGCCAGCAAGGTGGCATAGTCCGCGGACAACCCGGCGCTGGTGAACAGCGCAACGAGAGTGTCGGGGTCGACCGATCGGTGGCGCACCATGTGGCCGACGGCACGCGAGATGATGTCGGCCGCTTGGGCGTAGCTAAGCGCTTCGGGACCGGTGAGGACATAGTCGGTGTTGTGCGGGGCGTGGTCAGTGAGCACCGTGGCCGCGACTGCAGCGATGTCGCCGGCATCGATGAAGGCCACCTTGGCGTCGCCGGTGGCGGTGACGATCTCGCCGTGGCGGACGGCGTGCGCGAGGGGATGGTCACCGAAAAAGTTCTGCATGAACCACGACGGTCGCAACACCGTCCACTCCGGCATCGCCGACGCGATCATGCGGTGTACGACGCCGGGTCCCGGGGCGCCCGCCTCGACGGCCGACGAGCTCAGCGTGACGACACGTTGCACTTTCGCGGCAGTTGCTTCGTCGAGAAAAGCTTCGACCTGATGACTGGGGTCGACCACCTCGATCGGACCGACCAGGTAGACCGCGTGCACGCCGCGCAGCGCGTCGGCGAATGTCGAGGAATCGTCCCAATCGAACCGGACCTGATCTGACGAACGCGGCCGACGCGTCGCGGAGCGATACGCCACCCCACGACATCGCAGTTCAGCGACCACGCGCGAGCCGGTCGTTCCCGCCGCTCCCGTGACGAGGACCGTCACCGCGCATCCGTCCCGCCGAACGCGGCCACGAACTCCGGCAGGCCACCAATGATGTCGGCCGCGGCCGCGGGGCTCCAATAGTCGCGGTAGCGGGTGATGCTCCCGTCGCGGACGGTGACCACACTGATGTAACGCATTTCGTAGGGCTTCCCGCTCGCGACCACGGTCCCGGCGGCGGCGAACTCGACCACTGCGACGTCGGGCGCGTCGGTGGCATGGATGTGCGGGTCAACGATGCGGTCGATGTGCAGCGTGTTCGGGTAGTCCTTCAGATATTCGTGGATCGCGGCGCGTCCACGGACCTGCTGCGGATACCCGGGCGGCGCGAAGGGGAACTCAATGACCCCGTCGTCCGCCCACAGGTCGGCGAACCCCACAAAGTCGTTGGCGGACAGCAGGCTCAGCGCTCGTCTGGTGACAGCGATGACATTCATAATGTGCTCCTAATAGGACGATACGGTGTCGTCCTATCCAACTTAGCACGCGCCGGGTCGGTACCGTCCTGGCCCTATGCTCATGGGCATGTCACCACGGGCACCGACCGGCGCTGCGCTGCTGCAGCCGCACATCACTCGGGCCATCACCGACGCCGTGCTCGACGAATGGGCCGAACGCGGTTACGGACGGCTCGCGATGGAAGGAGTCGCCAAACGCGCCGGCGTCGGCAAGAGCGCCCTGTATCGCCGCTGGCCGTCAAAGCAGGCAATGGCGATCGCCGTCCTCGGGGAGCTGGGCGTCAGCCTGGCCGCGGCGCCCGATACCGGAAGTCTGCGCTCCGATCTGACCGAGATGATCGCCTCGCTGCTGGCCTGGCTCAATCACCCGCAAGCCTCGCGGATCCTGCCCGACTTGATCGCCGAGACAACACGAGACCCGGCCCTGGGACGGGCGGTCAAGGCGATGCTGGGTGACCCGCGGCGCGAGCGGAGCCGCGTCGTCTTCGAGCGCGCGATCGTTCGGGGGGAACTGCCCGCCGCCACCAACATCGACCTGGTGCTCGACTTGGTTCCCTCGGCGATCTACTGGCGCCAGACCATCCGCGGCGTGCCGGTCACCGAGGACTATGTCGAGCAGCTGACCGAGATGATCTTGCGGGCGATTGCACCGTCCTGACCATGCACCGGCCGGTTCACGGCCGAGGCCTCAGCCGCGCGCGGACTCCAGGGTCGAGTTCAGCGTCTTGCTCGGCCGCATGATCGCGGTGGTCTTCTCCGGGTCGGGCCAGTAGTAACCACCGATGTCCACCGAATCCCCTTGCACCTCTGCAAGTTCAGACACGATGGTCTCCTCGTTCTCGGCAAGCGATTTCGCGAGCGCGGCGAAGTGGTCGGCGAGCTCCTTGTCCTCGCTCTGTTCGGCGAGTTCCTGCGCCCAATACATGGCGAGGTAGAACTGGCTGCCGCGGTTGTCGAGCTCACCGGTTTTGCGCGACGGGCCCTTGTCGTTCTCCAGCAGCTTGCCGATCGCGCCGTCGAGCGTCTTGCCGAGCAGGGTGGCGCGCTTGTTGTCCGTCTTGGTGCCCAGATCCTCGAAGCAGGCGCCCAGCGCGAGGAACTCGCCGAGCGAATCCCACCGCAGGTGGTTCTCTTCGACCAGCTGATGCACGTGCTTTGGCGCCGATCCACCCGCGCCCGTCTCGTACATTCCGCCGCCCGCCATCAGCGGCACGATCGACAGCATCTTGGCGCTCGTGCCGAGCTCCAGAATCGGGAACAGGTCGGTGAGGTAGTCACGCAGGATGTTTCCGGTGACGGCGATGGTGTCCTGTCCGCGGGTGACCCGCTCCAGCGTGTATCGCATGGCCCAGACCTGCGGCATGATCTGGATGTGCAGGCCCTCGGTGTCGTGGTCCTGCAGGTATGCCTTGACCTTCTTGCGCAGTTCGGCCTCGTGCGGACGCTCGGTGTCCAGCCAGAACACCGCCGTCATCCCTGACGCGCGGGCGCGGGTGACGGCGAGTTTGACCCAGTCCCGAATCGCCGCGTCCTTGGTGACGGGCATGCGCCAGATGTCGCCTTCCTCGACGTTCTGCGACATCAGCACCTCGCCGGTGTCGATGTCGACGATGTCGGCGACGCCGTCCTCGGGGATCTCGAAGGTCTTGTCGTGTGAGCCGTACTCCTCGGCCTTCTGCGCCATCAGGCCGACGTTCGGCACGGTGCCCATCGTCGTGGGATCGAACTGGCCGTTGGTCTTACACCAGTTGATCATCTCCTGGTAGATGCGGGAGAACGTCGACTCGGGGTTGACCGCCTTGGTGTCCTTGGTGCGACCGTCGGCGCCGTACATCTTGCCGCCGAGTCGGATCATGGCGGGCATCGATGCGTCGACGATCACATCGCTGGGCGAGTGAAAGTTGGTGATTCCCTTGGCTGAATCCACCATCGCCAGCTCGGGACGGTGCTCGTGGACGTCGTGGATGTCCTGGATGATCTGCTCGCGCTGGAACGACGGCAGCGCCTCGATCTTGTTGTAGAGATCGACCATCCCGTTGTTGACATTGACTCCGAGTTCGTCGAGCACGTCCTGATGCTTGGCGAAGGCGTCCTTGTAGAAGACCTTCACGCAGTGACCGAACACGATGGGATGGCTGACCTTCATCATCGTCGCCTTGACGTGCAGTGAGAACATCACCCCGGTCTTGTAGGCATCCTCGATCTGCTGTTCGTAGAACTCGACGAGCGCCTTCTTGCTCATGAACATGGATTCGATGACGTCGCCGTCCTCCAGCACCGTCTCGGGCTTGAGCACAATCGTCTGCCCGCCCTTGGTTTTCAGCTCCATGCGTACCTTGCGGTCGCGATCCAGCGTCATCGACTTCTCGCCGTGGTAGAAGTCGCCACCCTTCATGGTCGCCACGTGGGTGCGCGACGCCTGGGAGAACTCACCCATGCTGTGCGGATGCTTGCGGGCGTACTCCTTGACGGCGTTGGGAGCGCGACGGTCTGAATTTCCTTCGCGCAGAACGGGGTTCACCGCGCTGCCGAGAATCTTGCCGTAGCGCTCCTTCAGCGCCTTCTCCTCGTCGTTCTTCGGCTGCGCCGGATAGTCGGGAACCGCGTAACCCTTCTCCTGCAGCTCCTTGATCGCCGCGTAGAGCTGCGGCACGGACGCGCTGATGTTGGGCAGTTTGATGATGTTGGTGTCCGGGGACTGCGTCAGCTTGCCCAGCTCGCCGAGGTTGTCCGGGACGCGCTGCTCTTCGGTCAGGTGGTCGCCGAACTCGGCCAGGATGCGGGCCGCCACCGAGATGTCGCTGGTTTCGATGTTGATCCCGGCCGGATCGGCGAAGGTCCGAATGATCGGCAGGAAGCCATAGGTCGCAAGCAGCGGCGCCTCGTCGGTCAGGGTGTAGATGATGGTCGGCTGCTCTTCGCTCATGTGATGCACTCCCGGGGGTCTTCTCGGCCAGTTCGACAAAGCTCCGCGTTGTGCGCGGCGGCTATAAGTATTGCGTCGAACATGACGCTACGCGTGGGCCACGTTGTACTCCCGGGCGGACTTCAGCTACCGGCGGGTAGCTTTCGGCGCATGAAAACAGGCTGCTGGCCCGCAGTCAGCCCCATGCGATAGTCTGTGCTCGGTCATGAGCGCCAGCGTCAAGCCCCGGCTTGCTGGCCGGCAACCCTCCAACCGCGGTGGGGTGCTCCGGGTGAAGACCAGGTTGAGTAGCCGCTAGCGAGCGGTTGCCGGCAAGCGCGGGTCCGTTTGACGGGCCCCCTGACACAAATGGAGGGCCGTCTCATGAGCGCGCCAGAAGACCCGAGCCAGAATTGGGCGTTCGAAACGAAGCAGGTCCACGCGGGCCAAACCCCCGATATCGCGACCAACGCACGTGCCCTGCCGATCTACCAGACCACGTCGTACACGTTCAACAGCACCGATCACGCCGCCGCGCTGTTCGGCCTCGCCGAGCCGGGCAACATCTACACCCGGATCATGAACCCGACGCAGGACGTCGTCGAGCAGCGCATCGCGGCGCTGGAGGGCGGCGTCGCCGCGCTGTTCCTGGCATCCGGCCAGGCCGCCGAGCACTTCGCGATCCTGAACCTCGCCAACGCGGGTGACCACATCGTCTCCAGCCCACGGCTCTACGGCGGCACCTACAACCTCTTCCACTACACCCTGCCCAAGATCGGGATCGAGGTCAGCTTCGTCGACGACGCCGACGACCTGGACTCCTGGCGAGCCGCGGTCCGCCCCAATACCAAGGCATTCTTCGGCGAAACGATCTCCAACCCTCAAATCGATGTGCTCGACATTCCATCGGTAGCCGCCGTAGCACACGACAACGGCGTGCCATTGATCGTCGACAACACGATCGCGACGCCGTACCTGATTCAACCGCTCGCCCACGGCGCCGACATCGTCGTGCACTCGGCCACCAAGTACCTCGGCGGGCACGGCGCGGCGATCGCCGGCGTGATCGTCGACGGCGGCACTTTCGACTGGACCAACGGCAAGTTCCCCGGATTCACCACACCCGACCCGAGCTATCACGGTGTGGTGTTCGCCGAACTCGGCCCTCCCGCATACGCATTGAAGGCGCGCGTGCAGCTGCTCCGCGACCTCGGCTCGGCGGCGTCGCCGTTCAACGCGTTCCTGGTCGCCCAGGGGCTGGAGACGTTGAGCCTCCGGGTCGAACGGCACGTGCAGAACGCGCAGCGCGTCGCGGAGTACCTCGCCGGGCACGGGGACGTCATCTCGGTGAACTACGCCGGGCTGCCCAGCTCACCGTGGTATGAGCTCGGAAAGAAGCTGGCTCCCAAGGGAACCGGTGCGGTGCTGGCGTTCGAGCTGGCTGGCGGCATCGACGCGGGCAAGGCGTTCGTCAACGCGCTCACATTGCACAGCCATGTCGCCAACATCGGCGACGTGCGGTCGCTGGTCATCCATCCGGCGTCGACGACGCACGCACAGTTGTCGCCCGAGGAGCAGCTGGCCACCGGAGTCACTCCGGGGCTCGTACGCCTCGCGGTCGGCATCGAAGGTATCGATGACATCCTTGCCGACCTCGAACAGGGCTTCGCCGCCGCCAAACAGGTCAGAGGCTCGGCCGATCCGAAATCCGCGGCGGCATTCTGATGACGTTGCTCGATAAGGAACTCGACGTGAACATCGATGAGCGCGAAGAGCGTGATTCCGCAACGCTGCCCGCCGAAGGGGAAGTCGGCTACGTCGACATCGGCCCGCTGACGCTGGAGAACGGCGCCGTCATCGACGACGTCACGATCGCCGTGCAGCGCTGGGGTGAGCTTTCGCCCAACCGCGACAACGTGGTGGTCGTCCTGCACGCGCTCACGGGCGATTCCCACGTCACGGGGCCCACCGGTCCAGGCGACGAGACTGAGGGCTGGTGGGAAGGCGTGGCCGGACCCGGCGCGCCCATCGACACCAACCGTTGGTGCGCCATCGCCACCAACGTGCTCGGTGGCTTCCGCGGATCGACCGGTCCGAGCTCGCCGCATCCCGACGGTAAGGCGTGGGGTTCCCGGTTTCCGCCGGTCTCGGTGCGCGACCAGGTCGAAGCGGATATCGCCGCCTTGAGCGCGCTGGGCATCACCGAGGTCGCCGCCGTGGTCGGCGGCTCGATGGGTGGCGCCAGAGCGCTGGAGTGGATCGTCGGCCATCCCGACAAGGTGCGCGCCGCGCTGGTGCTGGCCGTCGGGGCCCGCGCGACCGCCGACCAGATCGGCACCCAGAGCACCCAGGTGGCGGCAATCAAGTCCGATCCGAACTGGTGCGACGGCGACTACTACGACACCGGCCTCGCACCGAGAACCGGTATGGAGATCGCACGCCGGTTCGCGCACCTCACTTATCGCGGCGAGACCGAACTGGACGACCGTTTCGCCAACGACCCACAGGGCGACGAGGATCCCGCGGCCGGCGGCCGCTACTCCGTGCAGAGCTATCTCGAGTACCAGGGGCGCAAACTGTCGGCCCGGTTCGACGCCGGCACCTATGTGGTGCTTACGGATTCCCTGTCCAGCCACGACGTCGGACGCGGCCGCGGAGGCGTGGAGGCGGCGTTGCGCAGCTGCCCGGTGCCGGTGGTGGTCGGCGGTATCACCTCGGACCGGCTGTACCCCCTGCGACTGCAGGAGGAATTGGCCGAGCTGCTTCCGGGTTGCACCGAACTGAACGTGGTCGACTCGATCTATGGCCACGACGGGTTCCTGGTCGAGACGGAGGCGGTGGGCGAGTTGATTCGCAAGACGCTGGAGTTGGCCGCGCGGTGACGAGCAGCCAGCAGCGCTCGCTGTCGTTTGGTGCGGAAGCCGCGGCATATGAGCGCGGCAGGCCGTCCTATCCCCCGGAGGCGATCGACTGGCTGTTGCCAGAACGGGCGCGCGATGTCCTCGATCTCGGCGCCGGGACGGGAAAGCTGACCACGCGGCTGGCCGAACGCGGACTGAATGTCATCGCCGTTGACCCGATCCCGGAAATGCTGGAGCTACTGAGCAATTCGCTTCCCGATACCCCCGCACTGCTGGGCACGGCCGAGGAGATCCCGCTGCCCGACGACAGCGTCGACGCGGTGCTGGTGGCCCAAGCCTGGCACTGGTTCGACACCGAGCGTGCCGTCAAGGAGGTGGCGCGTGTCCTGCGGCCGGGTGGTCGGCTGGGCCTGGTGTGGAATGCGCGCGACGAGCGGCTTGGCTGGGTGAAGGATCTGGGCGCCATCATCGGCCACGAAGATGCCCACTTCAACGAAAAAACGACGCTGCCGGAGGTGTTCACGGATGTCGAACATCACCGCGTCGACTGGACGAATTACGTGACACCGCAAGCCGTCATCGATTTGGTCGCCTCACGCAGCTACTGCATCACGTCGCCGGAGAAGGTGCGCACCACGACGCTGGACCGGGTGCGAGAACTGCTGACCACCCATCCCGCTCTGGCCAACTCGAACGGTCTTTCGCTGCCGTACGTCACGGTGTGCACCCGCGCCACGGTGTGCTAGACGTGCCGGATCAGACGCTTTCGACCTTCACGACCATGACACCCCCATCGCAAGCAGAACCGCAGCCGTCGGCGGCGTGACGCTAGCTGGTGCCCAGCGGATCGATAGTCCATGCGATGTAGAGAATCGCCGCGCTGACGCTGGCGGTCGTGGCGACGTCGATGCCGCGACTGCGTACTGCGAGCAGGCCCGCCCGGTCTTCGGGCAGGGTGAGCCTCAGCACCGCGGCGACGGCCACTCCGATCGCGAGGACCAGTGCCCCGCGGCGCCAGTAGCCGGCGACCACGAGCCCGAAGGCCGTCACCACGATGACGCCGGGCAGCAGAATTGGCCACTGCCGGCCGAACACCTTGTGCGCGAACTCCCGCAATGTCACTGATCTGCCAGGACCTCGGCTCGCTCCACCACGTTGGTGAGCAGGAACGCGCGCGTGAGCGGACCGACTCCGCCGGGGTTCGGTGACACGTGACCGGCCACGTCCCAGACGTCTGGGTGCACGTCGCCCACCAGCTTGCCCGCGTCGTCGCGGCTCACTCCGACGTCGATCACCGCGGCGCCGGGACGGACCATCTCGGCGGTCACCATGTGCGGCACCCCTGCCGCGGCGACGATGATGTCGGCCTCGAGGGTGTGCTGGGGCAGATGCCGAGTCGCGGTGTGGCACAACGTGACCGTCGCGTTCTCGGAGCGACGGGTCAGCAGCAGGCCCAGCGGCCTGCCGACTGTCACGCCGCGACCGATCACCACGACCTCGGCGCCGGCGATCTCGACCTCGTAGCGGCGCAGCAGATGCACTATGCCGCGCGGTGTACAGGGCAGCGGCGCCGGCTCGTTGAGAACCAGCCGGCCCAGATTCGTCGGGTGCAATCCGTCAGCGTCCTTGCCGGGGTCGACCCGCTCCAGGGCGGCGTTCTCGTTGAGGTGTTTGGGCAGCGGCAACTGCACGATGTAGCCGGTGCACTCGGGGTTGGCGTTCAACTCGTCGATGGTCTCGTCGAGCGTGGCCTGACTGATGTCGGCGGGCAGATCGCGGCGGATCGAGTTGATGCCCACCTTGGCGCAGTCCGCGTGCTTGCCCCGGACATAGGCATGTGAGCCCGGGTCGTCCCCGATCAGCACCGTGCCCAGTCCAGGCGTGTGACCTGCGGCGGTCAGCGCCGCCACCCGCTCCTTGAGGTCGACGAAGATCTCGTCTCGTGTGGCCTTACCGTCCAATGTGATCGCACCCACGCAAGATTCTCCCGTCGCTTCGCTCGGCCGCGAAGCCAGTCTGGCATGCTCACTGCCTATGAACACACAGCCCAATGTGTTCACCCCGGCCAAACTCGGCCCGGTGACGCTGCGCAACCGAATCATCAAGGCGGCCACGTTCGAGGCTTCTTCGCCGGACGCCCTCGTCACGGACGACCTGATCACTTACCACCGGCTGCCCGCCGCGGGCGGAGTCGGAATGACGACCGTCGCGTATCTGGCGGTGACGAAGGGCGGACGCACCGAAGGCAACGTCATCTGGTGGCGCCCCGAGGCCATGCCCGGACTGAAGAAGCTCACGGACTCGATCCACGCCGAGGGGGCGGCGATCAGCGCGCAGATCGGCCATGCCGGGCCGGTGGCCAATGCCCGCGCGACGAAGGCGACGGCGTACGCGCCGGTGCGGTTCTTCAATCCACTCTCGATGCGGTTCGCCAAGAAGGCGACACGCGACGACATCAACGACATCATCGCCGCGCACGCCAACGCGGCCAGGATGGCGATCGAAGCCGGGTTCGACGCCGTCGAAATCCACTTGGGGCACAACTATTTCGCGAGTTCGTTCCTCAGCCCGCTGATCAATCGCCGAGCCGATGAATTCGGTGGCTCGCTGGAGAACCGGGCCAAGGTGGCGCGCGGCATGGTGATGGCGGTGCGACGCGCGGTGGAGGCCGAAGGCACTCCGATCGCGGTCACCGCCAAGTTGACCATGGCCGACGGCGTGCGCGGGGGCATCTCACTCGAGGAATCACTGCAGACCGCGAAGTGGCTCGAGGAGGACGGCGGTCTGGACGCCATCGAGCTCACCGCGGGCAGCTCACTGGTCAATCCGATGTATCTGTTCCGCGGCGACGCACCCGTCAAGGAGTTCGCGGCGGCGTTCAAGCCACCGTTGCGCTGGGGCATCCGGATGACGGGCAAGAAGTTCCTTCGCGCGTACCCCTACCGCGAAGCGTTCCTGCTGCGCGACGCCAAGCAGTTCCGCGCCGAGCTCAAGATGCCCCTGATCCTGTTGGGCGGCATCACAAATCGCGAAACGATGGATCTGGCGATGGCCGAGGGTTTCGACTTCGTTGCGATGGGACGAGCGCTACTCGCCGAGCCCGATCTGATCAACCGTATCCAGGACGACGGGGACGCCCACTCGATCCGGTCGCTGTGCACGCACTGCAACAAGTGCATGGCGACGATCTACAGCCACACGCACTGCGTAGTGACCGGTTCACCCGGTTAACGAGGCGGTGTCGGCATCTCCACCGCGAGCATCGGCTGCGTACCGAATTGCAGCACCGGTTCGGTGCGCACCCACTCGTCGGTCTTGATGATCAGGTTCTGCGCGGTCACGGTGTAGGTGACGCCGTCCTTTTGGGCGAAGAATTCGCCGGGCACGGTTGGTTCGGCCACCACGGTGAGCACCGCATCCTTGTTGGCCACCTGCGCTCCCCGGTATTGGTAGCGCCCGGCCTGGTCCACGCAGATCGCCACGATGGACTGTTCGGTGCGGCTGAATGCGACCGCCGACTGCGGCGCATCGCAACGAATCTGCGAATCGACGAAACCTCGATCGTCAGTGGGATACGCCGGGTCCGCGGCCGCCATCGGCGACGTGATCGCCGCGGCCGCAGCCAACACCGCCGCCATGCCCGTGAGCAGGGCTGCAGGCGGTTTGGACACCATGATCAACGACACCACGAACACAGCGTCGACGCCGAACGACTCGCCGTACGAACCAACACTTATTTGCGTTTTTCAGCCGGCAGATATGAGTGCCCTGGCGCAGTCGGCAACGATGCTGTCCACGCTGCCGGGAATGGCTTGCTTGGCCAGCAGATGCCGCCGGACGACGGCATAGGGGATGTCGACGATGGCCGCGTTGACTCGATCCGGCTCGGCCCGCACTTCTTTCATGAGGTGCCGCAGTTTGCGGTGCAGGCGCTGCCTGGCCGCGGTCAGGTGTTCGGGCCAGTCCGCGGCGGCCAGCGCGTCGGCTCCGGCCAGCAGCACCTGCGCTTCGTTCGGGTGCTCGCGGCACCACCGCACCGTGAACTGGGCCGCGGCGACACACCGCGTCTGCGGGTCTGCCGGTTCGGATAGCGCCGCGGTGACACCGGAGTGGAAGCGCGTCTCGGTACGAATCCACAATTCGCCGCACAGGGCGGCCCTGGTCGGAAAGCGGTGATACATCGATCCGCTGGGCGCACCCACCGCGCGCGCGACGGCCGACATGGTGACGGCGGCCGGGCCCTCGTCAGCCAGCAGGGTCGCGGCGGCGTCGAGCAGTTGGTCGACGGTGTATCGCGCGGGCCGCGGCATCGTCCTATCATAATAGAGGTCACTCTCTATTATGAGTTTGGAGGCAGCCGTGTCCCTTTCCGAATCCAGTCCCGTCACCGTCGCCCAGCGCTTCTATGACGCCATCTCCCGGTCCGCCGCCGACGAGCTGTTCGCGCTGCTCACCGATGACTTCGTCGGAACGGTCAGCGCGGGTATGCCCCACGATGTCGGCGGTCAGCACAAAGGCCCGGACGACATGATCGCCGGGGTCTGGGGCCGCATCGACGCGCTCTACGACGTGACCGTCAACCCCGTCGAATTCCTCTCGGTCGACGACGACCGGGTCGTCGTGATCGGCCAATACCGGGGTCCCTCGCGCGACGGTGCGACTGCCGTCGATGCCGCTTTCGCTCACGTCATCACCACACGAGGCGAGCGGATAACCGCACTGCACCAGATCACCGACACTGCCCAATGGCGCATTCCGTGTCGATGACTGCGGATTGACGACCCCCAGACCTGCGCCGAGATCGGTGTCATACCGATAGAGTTGGTCGCGATGAGCCGACCAGCCCCACCCGCGCTGACCGTTCGACACGACGGGTCGACCCGAACCTTCGCGCCGGGCAACGACGTAGTCGTCGGCCGCGATCTTCGCGCCGACATCCGAATCGCACATCCGTTGATCTCGCGCGCACACCTTGTGCTGCGGTTCGACCAGGGTCGGTGGGTCGCCATCGACAACGGCAGCCTCAACGGGATGTACGTCAACAACCGTCGGGTGCCCACTGTCGACCTGCAGGACGGTCAGCACCTCAACATCGGCAATCCCGATGGGCCGCAATTGAGTTTCGAGATCGGGCGGCATCAGGGCGCCGCCGGCCGGACACCGACCCAATCGGTTCCCATCGGCGCGGCGCGCCCGGCTGACACGTCGTGGCCCACGCAGGCACCGGCACATCCGCCGGCCTCCTCGCCGCAGGTTTCGCGGCCGCAGCCGCCGAGCACGCAGCGGCCGGCGTACCCGTCCGCGCCGCAACCGCGATATCCGTCGTCGCCACAACAACCGGCCGCCCGCGGCGGGCCGGGATATCCGTCCAGCCCGTCGAGCCCCGTGCCGCCGCTGCGGCCACCGCCGATTTCGCAGCCCATGTCGCAGCCGGCGCTCGAGTCGGTCACCGCGATGGGTCCGACGGCCGCCCCACGTGCGGGCGAGGGCAATCTCGCGACGAGCATGCTGAAGATCCTGCGGCCGGGCAAGCCCGCCGCAGCGGCCGGCCCGGGCGCTGTCAAGATCGGCCGCGCCACCGACAACGACATCGTCGTTCCCGATGTGCTTGCGTCGCGTCATCACGCGACGCTGTTGCCCACACCAAACGGAACCGAGATCCGGGACAACCGCAGCATCAACGGCACGTTCGTCAACGGTGCCCGAGTCGACTCAGCGCTACTGCGTGAGGGCGATACCGTCACGATCGGCAACATCGACCTCGTGTTCACGGGCGGCACGCTGGCCCGGCGCACCGAGACCGCCGCCGCCACCCAAACCGGTGGCCTCGAGGTGCACTCGGTCACCTGGACGATCGAGGGCAACAAGACTCTGCTGGACAGCATCTCGATCGCGGCGCGCCCCGGCACGTTGACCGCCGTCATCGGACCGTCGGGCGCGGGCAAGTCGACCTTCGCGAAGTTGGTGGCCGGCTATACCCAACCGACCACGGGCACCGTGTCCTTCGAGGGGCACAACATCCACGCCGAGTACGCCTCGCTGCGCTCCCGGATCGGCATGGTCCCGCAGGACGACGTGGTGCACGGTCAGTTGACCGTCCGGCAGGCGCTGATGTACGCCGCCGAGCTCCGGCTGCCACCGGACACGACGAAGGCCGACCGCGAGCAGGTCGTCATGCAGGTCCTCGAAGAACTCGAGATGACCAAGCACCTGGAAACCCGTGTCGACAAGCTCTCCGGCGGTCAGCGCAAACGCGCCTCGGTCGCTCTCGAGCTGCTGACCGGGCCGTCACTGCTGATCCTGGACGAGCCCACGTCCGGTCTGGACCCGGCGCTGGACCGCCAGGTCATGACGATGCTGCGTCAGCTGGCCGATGCGGGCCGCGTGGTGCTCGTGGTCACGCACTCGCTGACCTACCTCGATGTCTGCGATCAGGTGCTGCTGCTGGCACCCGGCGGAAAGACCGCCTTCTGCGGCCCGCCCAGTGAGATCGGCCCGTCGATGGGCACCACCAACTGGGCCGACATCTTCAGCTCGGTCGCCGGAGACCCGGACGCGGCCAAAGCGCGATACCTCGCCCAGCACGGGCCGCCGCCACCACCGCCGGCGGTAGAGAAACCTTCCGACCTCGGCGAGCCGACGAAGACGAGCCTGCGCAAGCAGTTCTCCACGATCAGCCGCCGCCAGATGCGACTGATCATCTCGGATCGCGGTTACTTCATCTTCCTGGCGTTCCTGCCGTTCATCATGGGCGCATTGTCGCTGTCGGTGCCCGGAGATGTCGGCTTCGGTGTTCCCAAGACCGCGTTGGAAGGCGGCGAAGCCCCGAACGAACCGGGACAGATTCTGGTGCTGCTCAATGTGGGCGCCATCTTCATGGGCACCGCACTGACGATCCGGGCACTGATCAGCGAGCGGGCGATCTTCCTGCGCGAACAGGCGGTCGGATTGTCCACGACCGCATACATGCTCGCGAAGGTCTTCGTCTTCTCCGGCTTTGCGCTGATGCAGTCGGGCATCGTCGTCGCCATCAACATATGGGGCAAGGGTTGGGGCCCCGGAGCCGTCGAGAGCGGCGCGGTGATACCCAACCGGTCCCTGGAGTTGTACGTCGACGTGGCGGCGTGCTGTATCGGGGCAGCGATGGTCGGCTTGGCCCTCTCGGCGATTGCCAAGTCGAACGAGCAGATCATGCCGCTGCTGGTGATTGCGATCATGTCGCAGCTGGTGTTCCAGGGCGGCATGATCCCGGTAACCGGTCGCATCGTGCTCGACCAGATGGCGTGGGTGACTCCAGCCCGCTGGGGATTCGCCTCGACGGCGTCGACGATCGATTTGCTCAGGCTCGTACCGGGCCCGCTGACACCGCAAGACTCGCATTGGAAGCACACCGCGGGTGCCTGGTGGTTCAACATGACCATGCAAGCGCTGATCTGCGTCGGTTACCTGGGCCTGGTGCGGTGGAAGATCCGGCTCGCCGCTGCCGGCTGACCCAATGTTCTGCAGCACTGCGCTGGCCGAGCGCATCGAGCGCGCGGAGGCAGGTCTCATTGCCGCGGGTGCTGTTGCGGCACGGCGCCGTGGCGGTGAGGGCTTCGAGATTGCGATAGCGGGCGGCGCGGCGTGCTTCGCCGGCGAGAACTCGCCGTTCAACAAGGTCGTCGGGCTCGGCTTCGGCGGCATGCCGGCCGACGCCGAATTGGACGAGATCGAAAGGGCTTTCGCCGCGCACGGTTGCCCGACCCAGGTCGAGCTGGCGCACCTGGCCGACCCCGAGATCGCCGCGGCGCTGACAGCTCGCGGCTATCAGCTGGTTTCCTTCGAGAACGTGCTGGGCCGCCCGCTGGCCGATGCGTTGGAGCGGGTCACACCGCCCGGTGTCGACGTTCGGCCCAGTGCTGACGACGACTTCGAGACCTGGCTCGACACGCTCGTCGAAGGTTTCGCCAACCCGGACACCCAAGGCGTCGCGTCGCACGAGGAATTCCCGCGCGACGTCCTTGCCGACGCGACCCGCGACATGGCGGCGGCCGGCGCCACTCGCTATGTCGCGATGGCCGACGGAGTCCTCGCAGGTGCGGCGAGCGTTCGCTTCGCCGACCGCATCGCGCAACTCACCGGTGCCGCGACTGCTCCCGCACACCGCAGACGCGGCGTCCAGACGGCGCTGCTGGCGGCCCGGCTCGTCGACGCGGCCGCGGCGGGATGCGACATCGCGGTCGTCACGACGGCGCCCGGTTCGAAGTCCCAGGAAAACGTGCAGCGACGCGGTTTCGACCTGCTCTACACCCGCGCGATCCTGGTCAAACCCGTGCCGGAGCCAACCGCTTGAGCGCCAGCCCGCCTTCGAACGGCCGGTAACCGAACGCGGGCGGAGCGACGTAACCGGTGTCCCCCAACGGCGTTGCGACCTCATCGACCGTCGGCCCGATCTTGGCGGCAATCGGTGCGAGCTTGTCGAGATCAAAGCGGTAGAGGCGACCGGCGTTGCCGCCCAGTATCTTTCGACAGTTGTCCTCGGGCTGGTCGTGTAGCGCCCACCGGATCGCCAGCTTGGAGTGCGGCGCGAAGCCCTCCTCGTGCGGATAGTCGCTGCCCCACATGATGTGATCGGCGCCCATGTAGTCGACCATCGACTTCTCGAACGGCGTGAGTTCGGACGCCAGGTAGCAGTTGCGCTTGGCATATTCGCTCGGCGCCATGGTGAGCTCGTCGATCGACGAACCGCCGAACATTCCGTACGTACGGTTGCCCGCTTCGGTTTTCATGCTCGGCACCATGACGTCGAGCAGCATCATCTGGTTTTGCAGCCACATGGTGCCCTGCTCGGTCGGCACGAAGCGCAGCGTCGGGTGACGCTCGAACACCCCGGCGAGAACGAGATGGCTGACCGTGCGTTGCGCCCACAGCGCCATCTCGGTCACCAGCACTGCGTTCGACGCCGGCTGATCCATCGGCATCACGGGGCTGCCCGCACCCGCGTGCTGAACCAGCGTCAGGTCGAGCTCGGTACACAGCGCCCAGATCGGTTCGTAACGCGTGTGAAAGAGCGGGGCGACGTTCGGATCCCCGGGCGAGACCGCCGGCAGTAGTACGCCGCCGAAGCACTGCTGCTGCGCGCCCCAGCGGATCTCCTCGAGAGCGAGCTCGATGTCGTTGGGAAATATCTGGATCAGCCCGCGACGCCGATCCGGTGCCAGCGAGCAGAAGTCGACCTGCCACCGGTTGTGGGCCTGCACGCCTGCCCATCGGTGTTCGAACTCTTCTCGGGTGCGCGGCAGGCTGATCGTGATGTTCGGGGACGTCGGGAAGAACGGCGGCACGGTATTGGGCAGCAGCACTTCGGCGGCCACCCCGTCGGCGTCCATCTCCGACATCCGCAGCTCGTGGTCCCAGTTGCGTTTGGCGGTCGCGATGATCAGGTCGTCGAAGGGACTGATGTAGGTCTTCGCCCATGCGTCGAAATCGTCATGAAGTCGCGTGGGCAGATACTCCTTGTAGTCGTAGAGATCCGCGCCTGCGTGTGTGTCAGTCGAGATGACGACATAGCGATCGATCATGTCCCAGGTGGCTGCCATCTCCCGATCATGCTCTCCGCCGGGGCGAGCGCAGGTGAGATTCAGCGATCGTGTGGCGGGTGCTCACCAGCGGGCTCCCCACACCACCGACTCGACCGTCAGGCTGACACGGCGTCCCGTACCACCGTCGATGTCGCTCGGCGTCACCCATTCGACGGTGGCGGTGCCTGAGATATGCAGCGTCGTGCCGGTGTCGAAGTCGATGAACAGCAGCGCTGCGCTGGGGTCCACCGCGAGATTGCCGAAGCTGTTGAACATGTTGTTGCCCGGATAGTCCGGCCACCACAGGCGGTTGCCCTCGACACGGACGAATCCGGGTGGGCCGCCCCGATGCGAGGCGTCCGCTCCGCGAGACGGGTGGACCGTGCCGAGGAAGAAGGTGTCGGCGTTGGCCACGAGCTGTACGTGCTCCGCGCTGAGCGCCGGCGAACGTTCGATAGCCGGCGCGGGAGTGTCGGAATGTTCGAGATGGCGTGGATGAATGTACTTGGGGCAGTTGCCGTATGCCTGTTCCACCGAAAGCAGCAGACCGGCCTCGCCGACATGGGCGAGGGTGCCGTTGACCCGGACCCTGCGACGGGTGGCGAACTCGATGGCGAGCAAGCCGACCGGCTGCTGCGCGGCAAGGTCGTGCAACGGGTCACCGGGCGACGGCAGGGCGTGGACCTTCAGCTCGCGGTCGTGCGCTTGCAGGAACCCGGTCGAGGAGAACAGCGGTGACGTCCACAGCCGGCCGTCGGCGTCACGGGCCGTCAGCACGGCGAAGTCGCGGGCTGCCAGGAAGGCACCCATGCCGCCATTCAGATCGGGAGTGGCGAGCATCGCCTCCCCGAGGCGAGCCGCCTGCACGCGGACGCCTGCGCGGTCCTGAACCGCGAGTTCTCCGTCGTGAAACCCCGTCTGTGCCGTCATATCACCAGCTCGCATTCAGCTCTCAACGTGAATGTACAGCGGTTATTCCCCATGGATGTTCAGACCGTGAGCCGCGGCGTAGGCCAGTGCCTGCTCGATGTCGACCTTCGCGCCGCGCAGGGCCGCAGTGGTCCAGAACGTCGCGTCGGTGCGCGCCCCCCGAAGATCGGATTCTTCGAGGCGGGTCTTCTGCAGGCGGGCGCCGCGAAGGTCGGCGCCGCGCAACACCGCTTTGCGCAGGTCGGTTTCGACAAGGCTGGCCTCCCGCAGCCGACATCCGGACAGGTCGACGTTCTTCAGATCGCAACCGCCGAGGACCGCGAGCGTGAGGTCGACCTCGACCAGTTTCAGCGGGCGCATCTGACATTCGGTGAACACCGATCCCAACATGCTGCAGTGCTGAAATGTGCTGTGGTGCAGTCTGGCCCGTTCGAAACGGCAGTTACGGAATGCCGAGCCGACGTGCTCGGATTCGGCTAGATCGACACCGCGGAAGTCGCATTCGTCGAAGACCGCACGTTCGGTGCGCAGCCGGCTGAGATCCTCGTCGCGAAAGTCGTACGCGACGAACTCCCTTTCGACCCACGCCTCTTCGTTGTCACCCACCGGTTCAGCCGGGCAGCGAGGATAGCGTGTCGAGCGCGTACTCGGTGACCGCGATCAGCGCCTCGCGGCACGAGTTACGGTCTCTGGCGTCGACCGTGACCACCGGGATGTGATCAGAGAGTGCCAGCGCTTTGCGCAGCGCCTGAGTGGAATATCTTGGTGCACCGTCGAATTCGTTGATCGCGATCAGGAATGGCAGGCGGCGGGCTTCGAAGAAGTCGACCGCGGCGAAGCTGTCCTGCAGGCGGCGGACATCGACCAGGATGACCGCGCCGATGGCGCCGCGGATGAGGTCGTCCCACATGAACCAGAACCGGCGCTGACCGGGTGTGCCGAACAGGTACAGCACGAGGTCTTCGCCGAGGGTGATCCGGCCGAAGTCCATTGCCACTGTCGTGGTGGTCTTCGACGGGGTCGCATCCAGGCCGTCGACGCCTTCGGACGCGTTGGTCACCAACGCCTCGGTCCGCAGCGGCATGATCTCGGAGACTGCGCCGACGAACGTCGTCTTGCCGGCGCCGAAGCCGCCGGAGATGACGATCTTCGTCGAAGCGGCGGCCCGCTTCGCCGCGAGGTCCGTCGAGACATGCCGCCTCTCAGAGTGCCCTGAGGCCACGCAGCGTCCTTCCTATGAGATCTCGTCGTTCGTCATCGGTCTCCGAATCGCCGAGTGTGGTGTGTACCTGCAGATATCCCTGTGTCACGAGGTCACCGATCAGCACCCGTGCGACCCCGAGCGGTAGGGCCAGGCCCGCGGCGATCTCGGCGACCGAGGGGACCTCGACGCTCATCGTGAGGATTTGGCCCCGCACATCGTTTCCCGGCCAGCGCGGCGGCTTGGTCGTCGTGAGCTTCCCGATCGGTGCTTCCAACGGCAGATTCAACCGGGCCTCGGTGCGTCCGGACGTCAGCGTGTACGGCCGGACCAGACTCGGCTCGTCGTCGACCTCCCGCTCCCAGTTGTCCATCGGCCACTCACATGTGCTGGGGTGCGCGTCGCCGCGATGATTGCACCACGGCGCCCACCCGTTCCACCAGAATCGCCATCTCGTAACCGATTTGGCCGATATCGCAGTTGCGCGATGCGAGCGTCGCCAGGTTCGAGCCGTCGCCCACGCGCATCAACAGCAGATAACCGTTCTCCATCTCGACGATCGACTGCATGACGTAACCGCCGTCGAACAGCTGCGCGGCGCCCGTCGACAGACTGGCCAACCCGGAGGCGACCGCGGCCAACTGGTCGGCACGTTCGACCGGGATGTGCTCACTGGAGGCCATCAACAGTCCGTCCGCGGACACCAGGACCGCATGGGTGACCCCGGAGACTTCGTGCGCGAACTTCGAGACCAGCCAGTCGAGCGAATCGCGCTGCGTCGATCGTGGCGGGTAGGACTGGGAGGTCACTGGCTATCTGTTCCTCTGGTCTCTCGCGCGTGCGAGCGGCCCGCGTGCACACCGCCGAAGTGGCTGCTGAGACTCGCACGGACCGCATCGGGATCGCGCTGCGGTAAATCACCGACTGCGGATGATGCGTCCGGCCCCGGGGAGCCGAACTCAGCCGCCGATGCTACCTCGTCGTCGACCTCGGTGTTCCTGTGAGCGCCCTCGTCTTGGTGGTGTCCGACCTCACTACCTGCGGATTCAGCCGCGCCGGGCACCAGCCGGGCACCGGGCGCACGCACCGGCAACCCCTCCTCGGTGTGCTGCTCGACCGGAGCCTCGTCGGCGGCTTCGGCGGCCGACCAGCCGCTGTCCCACACCGATTCCCAATTCAGATCGGCGCTGTTGGCCAGCTCCGTCGGATCGACCAGCCACTCGGAGAGCATCCGCTGGTAGATCGCATCATCGGAGCCCGAGGTGGCTGACGGTTCCGCGGGTGGGACGGGTTCGGGCTGCGGTGCCGGGCTAGCCGGTGTCGCCGCAGCGGCGGCCACACTGTTGCTCGCGGCCTGCTGCCTTGCGGCGAAGAAGCCCGACGTGTCCGTCGGGCGCTCGGCGGGCGCAGAGGGTGCGCCCCATTCGCCCGTCTGGGCCGGCATGGAGTCCTCGGGCCACTCGTCTTCTGGCCACTCGTCTTCTGGCCACTCGTCCTGCGCCCATTCGGCCTGATGCGCCGACGGCGCGAGCGACGCCGGGACGTCGGAGATCCCACTGGCGCCGGGATCGCGTTGCGGCAACAACGCGATCGGTACCTCGGAATGGCCGTTGCGGTACTGCGGCTCGTCTTCGTAGTCGCCCCAGCCGTCTGAATGGTCGTCGTCCAGTGCCAACGCGGTCGCGATGCCCGCGTGCGCATCGGCCGCGTACTCCGGTTCGCCGTATTGATGCGGGGCATCCGCGCCGCCGAGCAGCTCGGGAGGGACGTAGACCCCTGCGGTCGTGCCTGAATTCGGCTCGCCCGCAATGGTGCTGCGCAATCTGACCACCAGACCGTGCTGCGCCGCCAGCCGTCCGACCACGAACAGGCCCATGTGCCGCGCGGTGTACGGGGTGACCTCACCCCCGGACTGCAGACGCGTATTGGCCACCCGCAGGTCCGAATCGGTCATACCGAGGCCGATGTCGCTGATCTCGATGACGAGGCCACCCTGACCGGTGTGCACGGCGGATACCCGTACCTGTGAAATCGGCGGCGAGTAGCGAAGTGCGTTGTCGAGCAGCTCGGCCACCAGGTGAACGAGGTCGCCCGCCACCGAGCCGGCGACCTCGCTGTCGGGCACCGTCGCGGTGACCACGCGGGTGTAGTCCTCGACCTCGGAGGCCGCGGCGTTGATGACGGCCGAGACCGGTACCGGCTCCGCCTGCTCACGCTGGACCTTCGCACCGGCGAGCACCAGCAGGTTGGCGCCGTTGCGGCGCATCCGGGCCGCGAGGTGATCGAGACGGAACAGGCTTTCCAGCCGCTCGGGATCCTCTTCGTTGCGCTCGAGCCGGTCGATGAGCGACAGCTGCTGATCGACCAGTGAGCGACTGCGCCGCGACAGGGTCTCGAACATGTCGCCGACCTGCAGCTGCAGCCGCGACTGCTCGCCGGCCAACAGCACCGCCTGCTCGTGCAGTTCGTCGACGGCGTGCGCGACCTGGCCCACCTCCTCGGAGGTGTACACCGGGATCGGATCGATCGGTCCCGGATCGCCTCCGGCACGCACGTGCTCGATTTCGCGGGCCAGGTCGTCATGGGCCACCCGCAGCGCGCTGTCGCGCAGTCGGCGCAGAGGTCGCACCAGCGACCGCGCCACCACGATGACCACGATCAGGGCGAGCAGCATCGCTCCCCCGATGATCGCCGCATCCCGGATGGCCGCCGTGCGCTGCGCGGCCGCGCGCTCATCCACCGTCGACGTCACCGAAGCGGTGGCGTCGGTGATGATCTGACCCGCGATCTGATCGGTGACCGCTTCGGAGGCGCGCAGGTCCGGGTTGTTGACCAGAACCGCGGCCGGATCCGACATGATCGCCAACCGCTTGACCATCTCGCCCTGCAACTGCTGGGCCTCCGCCGAACCGACGCCGAGCACCTGGCTCATCCCGAACAGCGTCGACGGCTCCGTGCCGGCCAACGCGATCATCCTGGTGCGCAGCTCGGGTTCCGGCAGTTCGCCGCCGAGGTTCACCAGCAGCTGCTGCATCATCATCTGTCCGCGCGCACCGACCGCGCGGGACAACCCGAGTGTCTCGGCCGTGATGCGCTCGTCGTCGACGCGTACGGACCCGTTGATGGCGTCCTCCGCGGTGAGCAGGATCGGCGCGTAGGTGGTCACCCGCTCGAACAGGTTGATGTTGTTGGCCGTGACCCTGTCCATCAGCGCCTGGCCGCCGTCGATCATGCTCGTGACGCCCTTGCTGACGTCGTCGGCGATGTCCGTGTCGGACAGCCGGCGCTGCAATTCCTGCCTGCTCGAATCGAACTCGGTGAGGGCGGACTGCGGATCACCGCCGGTGGAACTCGCCAACATTGCGCGGTCGAGCGCCGCCATGTAGTTCACGATCGCGGGCACCATTTCGGTGCGGTCCGCGGCACGACGCAAATCCGTTGCTTCGGTGACGCTGCTGTAGATGCGCAACCCGCCAAACACACCTGCGAGAACCAGTGGCACCAATACGATCGCAAATACTTTCCAGCGGACCGGCCAATTGGAAACCGACCAACGGCTCGGCCTCTTGGGCGGCGGCGCGGCTTTGGCTTCGAAATTTGCAGGCGCGTCGTCAGACGGTTCCACCTGCGAGAAGGCGGTCATCGACGCTCTCCCGCGTTTTCGCCCGCGTGTCGGCATTTCGGTTTTGGAGCGTGGTTCATATGCTTCCTGATAATTCGCCCGCGTCCACGGGCTGGCGGTGTGCGCCTGGCAATTGGTCGAGTATGCCAGCCGTGTCGTGCTGATTCCACAATTCTTACTGAACAGACAGAGTTCATAACTGCACGTCTAAGTCGCTTTGTGATAACAGAGCAAACACGTTTTGGACTGTCAGCCCGCCCGGCGCAATGATCTATGAATGTTCCGCGTGCTGTTCTTCTCGCCGCGCATCGCACCCAACACCGGTAACGCGATCCGAATGGTCGCCGCAACGGGCTGCGAATTGCATCTCGTCGAGCCGCTCGGATTCGATTTGTCCGAACCCAAACTGCGGCGGGCCGGCTTGGACTACCACGACCTCGCGTCGGTGACCGTGCACCGCGACTTGCCCGCCGCATGGCAAGCCATCGCACCGAAGCGCGTGTACGCGTTCACCGCACATGCCAAGGCACGGTTCGACACCGTCAGTTATGAGCCGGCAGACGTGATGATGTTCGGTCCCGAACCCACCGGCCTGGACGCGGCGACGCTGGCCGACCCGCACATCACCGCGCAGTTGCGCATTCCGATGCTCGCGGGTCGACGGTCACTGAACCTTTCCAACGCCGCAGCGGTCGTCGTCTACGAAGCGTGGCGGCAGCAGGGATTCAGCGGCGCAGTCTGAGCTTCACCACGAATCCCAGTGGGTCAGCTGCTCAGCGGGCAGCCGCTTGGCCGGACGGAAATCGGTGCCCTTGGTATAGGCGATGGGGAACAGGCCACCCTGGCGATACTCGTCGAACGGAATGCCGAGGACCTCGGCAGCCAGCTTCTCCCCCTTGCCGACCAGATGCAGCGTCGTCCACGCCGAACCGAGCCCTCGCGAGCGCAGGGCCAACATGTAACTCCAGACCGCGGGTAGCAGCGAGCCCCAGAACCCGGCGCTGCCCGCGACCGCGTCGTCCGGGCTGCCCGCAAGGCAGGGAATCAGCATCACCGGTACCTCGTGGAAATGCTCGGCGAGGTACTTCGCGGAATCCGTGACGCGCGGGCGCTGCTCGTCACGCTCGTCGCCGTAGGTGGGCTTGGGCATCTCGAGGTACCGCTCGGCGTTGTACCGGTAGATGTCGGCGAGCGCCTTCTTCTTCTCGGGATCCTCGACGAAGACCCACTGCCAACCCTGCGCGTTGGATCCGGTCGGTGCCTGAAGCGATAGCTCCAGACACTCCATCAACACCTCGCGCGACACCGGCTTCTCGAGGTCCAGCCGCTTGCGCACTGAACGTGTGGTGGTCAGGACTTCATCGACAGACAAGTTCAGGGTCACATTTGGAGACTACATTCGGCGGTATGGCAGTCGAATTCACGCAAGAAGTCACCGACCGGCTTTCAACCGATCACTCGGGATGGTTGACCACGGTGGCCAAATCCGGCCAGCCCGTGCCGCGGTTGGTCTGGTTTTACTTCGACGGCAAGGACGTCTTCGTCTATTCGGAACCCGACGCCGCGAAGGTCCGACACATCAGGAACCACCCTCGGGTCAGCCTGAATCTGGATTCCGATGGCGCCGGTTCCGGCGTCATCGTGGTGGGCGGTGCGGCCACCGTCGACGCCGAGAACGCAGATCCGTTGCAGGACACGCGATATCGCGCGAAGTACGCCGAGCTGGCGACCAGCCTTGGGTTCACCGAGGAATTCCTGTCGGCCTACAACCTGCGATTGAAGATCGACGTCGACAAGGTGTGGACCACCCCGACCGAGGGCTAGGCGGTTCGAGGCTGAGCCGACCCCGGCGGCCGCAGGGCAACGACGCTCAAGCCCACCAGTGCGATCGTCACGAACGCCGCTGCGGTCCCGACAGCATCGATCAGCAGACCGGCCGCAGGTGCGCCCAACGCCTGCCCCGCCGCGATGGTGAAGAACGACAGACCGACCCCGAACGAAGTCCGGTCCGGGTACAGCCGCACGCTCCACAACAGGAGCAGTCCCGTCAGACTGATATAGGCAGCACCGAACAGCGCGGCCGCGACCATGACCGCGACGAGGCTGGACGGCACCAGCGCCAACAGCACCGAAGCCGCGGCCATCGTCACCGTCGCCGCGATCCACGCCCGCCGCAGTCCGATGCGGCCGACGGCGTCGCCTGCCAACGCTCCGACGATGCCGGCCGCACCGAGCACGATCCACATGAGCGACGAGCGCGTCGTGTCGGCTCCACCGACCGTCGTGATCAGATCGCGACCGAAGGTCCAGACCGCAATGCTGCCGATTCCCATCATCAAGGATGCGGCGATGAGACCGAAGGAACCTGGGCGCCAGGATCGTTCGGCCGCAGCCTTGGCAGGCAGGCCCGAAGTGGACGGTACCGCCAGGATCACCGCGATGGTCACGAGGACGGCCAGGATCGCGTATACGGCCCACGCCAGACGCCACTGGGTGAAGAGCGCAAGCGCGATCGGCGCGGACAACACCACTCCGACCCCGGTACCACCATTGACGACCGTCTGGGCTCGATCCGCGGCTTCGCTGGGCACGAACTGTGCGACGGCCGCCGCCAGTGGCGGCGAGGCGATCCCGGTGCTGCACCCGGCGACCAGCACTCCCGCAGCCAGAACCCAGGCTGACGTCGCGACGGCGACTATCGAGATACCCACTGTCGCAACGACTCCGGCTGCGGCGGCGACCCATCGCGCACCGAGTCGTTCGGTCAGCACCAGGCTGACGATGATCGCGGCGCAGTACCCGACGTAGCTTCCCGCACCTATCACCCCGGTGAGCGTGGGCGTGAGCTGGAAAGCGTCGGTGAACACGGGTGCGAACAATCCGTAGGTAAACCGCGCGAAGCCATAACAGCATGCGATGAGCGCGGTTCCCGCGGCGACGAGGAAGTACACGCGACGCGTCACTTCCTCACGGTAGCGGTCAGCGTTTCACCTGCTGGGTCCGACGTTCCGCTTCGCTACGCTCAGCGAAAATCGCGGGACTTAGAACCCACCCGCATGTCGAGCTTGCCCATGCGGTCGGCGACGACGGTGACCGCGCCGGTGGCGTTCTGCACCTGTCCGCGGATCAGCAGCGCCGACGCCGTCTGCGCCAGCTTGCGATGCCGCGCCCAAACCCCGCGCGAACACAGGACGTTTACCATCCCCGTCTCGTCCTCGAGGTTGATGAACGTGACCCCCTGTGCCGTCGCAGGCCGCTGGCGGTGAGTCACCGCTCCGGCCACCAGCACCCGGGTCCCATCGGGGACCTCCAGCAGCTTGTCGGCCGGAACGACGCCGAGTGCGTCGAGGTTTCGACGCAGGAACTGGGTGGGATAGCTGTCGGACGAGACGCCCGTCGCCCACACGTCGGCGGCGGCCAGTTCCAGTTCGGTCATGCCGGGCAGCGAGGGGATCTGCGATGACGCTCCCACTCCGGGAAGCCGGTCGGCACGCTGGGTGGCGGCCGCGCCCGCGGCCCACAGCCCTTCTCGGCGGGTGATTCCGAAGCAGCCCAGCGCACCCGCGGTGGCCAGCGCCTCGGTCTGCGGAACGCTGAGCTGAATCCGCTGGGTGAGATCGAGCAGAGAAGTAAACGGCCCGTTGGTATTTCGCTCAACGACTATGCGTTCGGCCAGCTCGTCACCGATGTGTCGGACGCTGCCGAGCCCCAATCTGACGACGTTCCCTGCGTCTTCCAAGGTGGCATGCGCGAGGCTGGCGTTGGCGTCCGGTCCGTGGACGGTGACCCCGTGCCTGCGGGCGTCGGCCACCAGCGACTGCGGTGAGTAGAAGCCCATCGGTTGTGCCCGCAGCAGCGCAGCACAGAACGCCGCAGGATGATGCAGCTTGAACCACGACGAGTAGAACACCAGCGAGGCGAAGCTCAGCGAATGGCTTTCCGGGAAACCGAAGTTGGCGAATGCTTCCAGCTTCTCGTAAATCCGGTCGGCCACCTCTCCCGTGATGCCGTGCCGCGCGCGCATACCGTCGTAGAACCTGCCCCGCAGCCGCCGCATGCGTTCGGTGGAGCGTTTGGAGCCCATTGCGCGGCGCAACTGGTCGGCCTCGGCGGCGGAGAAGCCTGCGCAGTCCACCGCGAGCTGCATGAGCTGTTCCTGAAACAGCGGAACACCCAATGTCTTTCGCAGAGCGGCTTCCATCGACGGGTGGTCGTAGGTGACGCGTTCGTCCCCGTTGCGCCGCTTGATGTATGGATGCACCGACCCGCCCTGGATGGGGCCCGGACGGATCAGCGCGACCTCGACCACCAGGTCGTAGAACACCCTTGGCTTCAGCCGGGGCAGCGTGGCCATCTGCGCGCGGGACTCCACCTGGAACACCCCGACGGAGTCGGCGCGCTGCAGCATCTCGTAAACCGCGGGCTCGGACAGGTCCAGCTTGGCCAGGTCGACGTCGAGGTCTTTGTGCTCGCGCACCAGGTCGATGCAGTAGTGCAACGCTGAGAGCATACCGAGGCCGAGCAGGTCGAACTTCACTAAACCGATTGCTGCGCAGTCGTCTTTGTCCCACTGCAGCACGCTGCGGTTCTCCATGCGTGCCCATTCCACCGGGCAGACGTCGGCGATGGGGCGGTCGCAGATCACCATGCCGCCGGAATGGATGCCCATGTGCCTTGGCAGGTTGGAGATCTGCACGGCCAGGTCGATCACCGGTTCGGGGACATCATCGACATGAGTCGCTTCGGTCAGGTTGCCCCACTGGCCGATCTGCTTACTCCACGCATCCTGTTGCCCCTGGGAGAAGCCCAGCGCGCGGGCCATGTCGCGCACGGCGCTGCGGCCCCGGTAGGTGATGACGTTGGCCACCTGGGCGGCGTAGTCGCGGCCGTAGCGGTTGTAGACGTACTGTATTGCGTTCTCGCGCAGGTCCGATTCGATGTCGATGTCGATGTCCGGAGGTCCGTCGCGCGCCGGAGACAGGAACCGCTCGAACAGCAGCTCGTTGGCGATCGGATCGACGTTGGTGACGCCGAGTGCATAACAGACGGCCGAGTTGGCCGCCGATCCCCTGCCCTGGGCCAGGATGTTGTTCTCTTTGCAGAATCGAGTGATGTCGTGAACCACCAGGAAGTAGCCCGGAAATGTCAGCTGTTCAATGATTTTCAGCTCGTGCTCGATCTGGGCGTATGCCCGCTGGGCACGCTCGGGCGGGCCGTACCGGTTCCGGGCCCCCGTCATGACGAGATGTCTCAGCCAGCTGTCTTCGGTGTGCCCCTTCGGGACATCGAAGGGCGGCAACTGCGGGGCGATCAGCGCGAGCCCGAACGCACACTGCTCGCCCAGCTCGGCCGCCGCCGTCACCACCTCGGGACGGTGTGCGAAGAGTTGCGCCATCTCCATTCCCGACCGCAGATGCGAACCGCCCAGCGGGGCAAGATAACCGGCCGCCTCATCCATGGAATGCCGAGCGCGGATCGCACCCATGGCCATGGCCAGCCTGCCGCGTGACGGTTCGGCGAAGTGAGCGCCGGTGGTGGCGACGACGCCGAGGCCGAACCTGGGCGCCAGTTCGGCGAGTGCGCCGTTGCGTTCGTCGTCGCAGGGATGTCCGTGGTGAGTGAGCTCGATGCTGACTCGGTCACGGCCGAACCGGTCGACCAGATCGGCGATTGCGGTGGCCGCCGCCTCCGGTCCGCCTTGGGAGAATGCCTGGCGGACATGCCCTTTACGGCATCCGGTGAGGATGTGCCAGTGTCCGCCCGCCGCCTCGGTCAACGCGTCGTAGTCGTAGCGCAGCTTGCCCTTCTCGCCGCCCGCCAGATGTGCCTTTGCGAGCTCGCGCGACAGTCGCCGGTATCCCTCCGGACCGCGAGCCAGCACCAGCAGATGCGGACCCGGCGGGTCCGGGTCCTCGGTGCGGTCGCCACCGCCGAGTGACAGTTCCGCGCCGAACACCGTCTGCATGTCGAGTTCCTTGGCGGCCTCGGCGAAGCGCACCACCCCGTAGAGCCCGTCGTGATCGGTCAGCGCGATGGCACGCAGATCGAGCCTGGCGGCCTCCTCGACGAGTTCCTCCGGCGTGCTGGCGCCGTCGAGGAAGCTGTACGCCGAATGCGCATGCAACTCCGCATACGGCACCGACGATCCGGAGCGGTCGATGTCCAGCGGCTCGTAGGACCCGCGCTTGCGCGACCAGGCCGGACTGTCTCCGCCGTCGCCGACCTGCTGGTCGATGGGCCAGCCGGCACGGCGCGGTTTTGCCCCTCCGGCGGACCGGAGCGACCGGCCTGAGAGCACCCGCTCCATTTCCGTCCAGCTCGGCGGTCCGGTATGCCAGCCCATCCACGCAGTGTATCGAACACATGTTCTAATCGCAGCCGGGGACCGCACCGCTACTCGGAGTCGGGCGGGTCTGGGTCGCTGCGCAGGAGTTCTTCGGGGTGGTGGGCGTGGTTGATGTCGGGGGGTCGGGTTCCGTTGGTCCATGCCAGTCGTCCGGTGTCGGTGATCGTGGTGTGCCATCGCCCCTTGCTGACTGCTGTGTGGTCGGGCCCGCAGGCGAAGAACAGCATGTCGGCGTCGGTGGCACCGCCTGCGGCCCAGTCGACGCTGTGGTGGACCTCGCTGTGATATCCGGGCGCGAGGCAATTCGGGCGGGTGCAGCCGCCGTCGCGTGCGTAACAGATGATGCGTTGGTCAGCGGTGGCCACCCGCTTCTGGCGGCCCAGGTAGATGGGGCGCTCGCTGTGGTCCTCGAACACCGCCAGGTAGTGGATCCCGTCAGCGGCCATCCGGATCAGGTCCCGCATCGGCAGTGCGGTGTCCCCGCCGGTGCGCGCCGGCGACGGCATCGGCACATCGGGATCGTGCACGGCGTGGGCGGCCTGGTTGAGCTCGGCCAGCGTGGTGCGCGCGATCACCGTGACCGCATGCCCGCGATGGGAACCCATCTCCCCGGAGGCGATGCCCAACTTCAGGCCGAGTTTGATGCCGTCGTGACACCGCTGGGACGCGCTGCGGTCATCACGATCCTCGGCCGGGGTGCCGTCGGGCAGATGTCGGCCCGGGCGCACCGCGGCCGTCGCTGTCTCGACATAGCAGCGGGTTTCGGGGTCGATCCACCCCGACAACCGCGACATCCCATCAGGGCCCTGCGGACCCAGCACCATGGAGCGCCGACGCTGCCGGTCGGCCTCATCGAAGTCGCCATCAGGGTTGAAGATCTCATCGATGCGGCGGCCGGCGGCCTTGACGATCTCGGCGTCGTTCTTGACCGCCTCGCGGACCAGGCTGCGTTCAACCTCCACCCGGTCAGCGGCCGACACACACGACGGCAACCTTTCGATGGCGTTCCTGATCACCCGCAGGTGGTCCTCGCCGATATCGCCGGACTCGACTGCGGCAGCCACCAGCGGCAGTTGCGGTGGCAGCGCGGGTCCGGCGAGTTGGCGGCGCGGGGAAATCCGCGCGGCCACCTTCATGCGCCGCTTGATCTCATCGACCGGGATCCGCAACCGCGCCCACAAGCTGTCGACCACACCGCCCACCAGACCCGTCTCATCGGGCGGGTCGGCGAGTTGACCGAACACCCGATACATCAACCCCCGATTGGTGCGCTCCTGGGTCTCGAGGCGTTCGGCCATCTCCACCCGAAACGCATTGCCCACCTCGTCAGAGGACAACTCCCGTATCTGGGCATAGGCGGCATCTACCTCATCGAACAGCACGCGAAACCGCTCACGTGCCGCTGCTCCGGTGACGAATTCGCCCATACCACAACGCTAACGACACCCACCTCCCCAAACAGCCGCCCCGAACCCCAGAACCCCCAGCCTGTGGATCAACCCGTGATTGGGGATAACTCAGTCGAAGGTCACCACGAGGCGACCGACCACATCGCCGCGTGCCAACGCCTCGAGTTTCTCGTTGACGTCATCAAGACGCAGAGTGGTGACGGTGTGCTTGATCAGGCCCTGGCTGGCGAGCGACAGCACTTCGGCGAGATCGTCGTAGTTCCCCCAGAACGAGCCGAAGTACGACCTCTCCCCGTTCGTGAACGGCAGCAGCGGCAACACCACCTTCTGCCCCATCAGGCCCACGCAGGTTATCGCGCCCTCGCGGGCCAAAACCGCCGCCCCCAACTGCAAGCCGTCTTCGGCTCCAGCGCAATCGAGGATCGCGTCTGCCTCCCGCCGACCCGTCATGTCCTCGAGGACATCGGCCACCTCGTCCGCCGTCTTCCCGCGGGTGTTGATGGTGTGATGCGCACCGTTTTCCATTGCCAGGGCTAGCTTTTCGTCGCTACGCGCGAAGGCCACCACCGTCGCACCGCCACCGAGCAGGCGCGCGTACTGAACCCCGTAACTGCCCAGACCGCCGATGCCGTTCACAACGACCGTGCGACCCGCACCGACCTTCCCCGCCTGCCGCAGCTTCTTCATCCCGCGATACGGCGTGAGCCCGGCGTCGGTCAGCGGCGCCAGCGTTTCGGGCCGGGAGTCGAGTCCGTCCCGAACAGCGATGACGTGGCGATAAGGCACGGGCATGTACTCCGCGAAACCGCCCGGCGGACCGAAGCCCGCCATCTGTCCGTTTGCGCAGATCTGTTCGTTGCCTTCGCGGCACTGTCGGCACGTCCCGTCCCCCCAATTCGGGTTCACCACAACCAGATCGCCCTCGGATAGACCCGCGACGCGGGGCACGTCGGCACCCACCGCGGCGATGCGCCCCGCCACCTCATGCCCGGGGATGATTGGTGCCTTCAATGGCGCACCCTGGGTGAAGTAACCCTCCATGAGCTGACAGTCGCTGCGGCACATGCCTGTCGCGGCCACCTTGACGAGCACATCGGCCGGCCCGACGTCGGGAACCGGAACTTCCTCGATGCGCAGGGGCTCGTTGTAGTCGTGCATTATGGCCGCGCGCATCTGCATGAGACCAATACAACCGCAGCGCGACCCGCGCGAGTGGCGCATTCGTGCTCAGATCGTGCCCGTTCTAACTCATGCTGTCGGACAGCGTGCGCCGCTCGAAGAACTCCGGGCTGCTGAACCGTCGGATCACCATCAACACCGCACCGAGCAGCAGGATCCCGAAGCCCATGAAGAACACCAGGCCGATGCCGCCGATCGCGGCGCCGCTACCGTTCTCCGGATTCATGCTCTCCTGCACCGAGATCACGAAGACCGCGGCGAGCATGATGCCGCCGAGCAACGGGAAAAGGAACTTGAACACGATGTTGTGGACGTTGCTGAACAGCTCTTTGCGGAAGTACCACACGCACGCGAACGCGGTGATGCCGTAGTACCAGCAGATCATGATGCCAAGCGCGGCAATGGTATCCAGCAGCACCCGCTCGGACAGCAGGCTCACGAGCGTGTAGAACGCACCCGTCACCACTCCGGCGACCACGGTGGCATACGACGGCACCAGAAATCGCGGGCTGACACTGGCGAAGCGCTTCGGAAACGCGCCGTAAGCACCCATTGCGAGCATGGCCCGCGCAGCGGGCAGGAAGGTCGTCTGCAGGCTGGCCACCGAGGACGCGAGCACCGCCAGGAAGAGCAGCGGTCCGGCCCAGCCCAGCACCGGATCGGCCAACGCGCCGAATACGTTGTCCGCGTTCCCCTCGTTGCCCAGGCCCAGGCCCTCGACGCCAACGCCGGCGTACATCATCACCGCGACGGCGATCAGCAGATAGGTCACCAGGATCGATAGCACGCACAGCAGTCCGGCGCGGCCGGGAACCCTCGTGGGGTCTTTGGACTCCTCGCCCAGCGTCAGGCAGGTGTCCCAACCCCAGAAGGCGAAGATCGATCCCGTCACACCGATCACGAAGGCGCTCAGCACAAGCCCGGTGAACGGGTTGAACCAGTCCAGGTCGAACGAGAGACCGGCAGGCGCGTCGCCCCGTCCGACGAGGATGAACGCCGCGACCGCGAAAGCGATCAGCACCGTCATCTGAAAACCGACCAGGACGTACTGCACACGCTCGCTGGTGGTGATGCCACGGCTCGCGATCAACGTGGCGATCGCGATCAACACGAGCGTCGTCACGATGTTGATCACCTTATTGTCCGCGAGGTCGGCGATCGACGGGTTGTCGAGCACCCGCGCGATGAACAGATAGAGGAACTCGACGGCGATGGCGGCCAGATTGGACAGCACGATGATGGTCGCGATCACCATCCCCCACCCGCACATCCAGCCGACGTACGGTCCAAAAGCCTTGGTGGACCAGGTGAACGACGCTCCGCAGTCGGGGGCGCGTGAGTTCAGCTCGCGATAGGCGTAAGCGGTCAGGAACATCGGGATGAACCCGGCGATCAGGATCGCGGGCATCTTCAGTCCGACCGCCGCCACGATCAGACCGATGCTCGCCGTCAGCGTGTACCCGGGCGCGACCGACGAGATACCCAGTACCGCACCGGAGAAGGTGCCCACCTTGCCTGCGGCAAGCCCCTTCGAGACGAGACCTGCCGACTCTTCGGCGATCTGCAGTTGCTTGTCCGCGGCGTCGCTCACGGCAGGTCCGCGGCGTCGAACTGATCCCTCGGAACGACCACCATCGGAACTTCGAGTACCCGCAACATCTTCGCCGCCGTCGACCCCAGGAACAGGCGCTTGGGTGCGCTGAGCCGACTCGATCCGACCATGATCACGTCGCCGTCCCGCCATTGGAGCTTGCTGACCGCCTCCTCGACCGTGCGACCGTCGACAATCGTCGACGTCACGGGAAAGTCTTCGGGTAGTTGGCTTTTGGCCGCCTCGAGCGTGTGCTCGGCGTGAGCGAGCGCACGCCCACGCACCGCGTCGTCGTCGCCGCGAAGCGTCCCGAACATCGGGTCCAGCGAAACCAACGACACCAGCCGCAACGGAGTCCCCGCCGCTCGGCTGAAGCTAACGGCGGTTTCGAGCAGCAGATCCGCGCCCGCACGCTCGCCGATCGCGCACGTCACCTCCCGCACCCGATTCTCTGACCAATGGCGGCTGCCCCGCGGCGCCACCGCGACAGGCACCGGCGCCGAATGCAGAAGCTCGTTGACGACCGATCCCAACGAGTAGGGGCCCGCCAGCCCGCCACCAGAGCCGCCGACGACGATGAGGTCGGCCTGCACCCGTGCCGCTTCCTTGATCAGACCGTCGGCGTAGGAGTCGTCGAAACTGACGTGGGTCCCCGCGACGACGTCGGCGGGAATCATCGCGCGGGCTTCGGCAAGCCAGTGCTCGGCCTGCTCGGCGAGATGCTCGTCGTAGCCACCGACCGGAACCAGCGAGGGCACCATCCGATCCGGCGGCAAGATGATGCTCACCCCGAGTTCGGCGCCGAGCGTGCGGGCGAGCCGCACCCCGAGTGCCAGCGCGTCGGCGCCTCCCGGCGTTGCCAGGTAACCAACGATCAGTTTCATAGCCGTACCACCCTCCATCTCGCACACCGATGTCCGGACGTCGTGGGGTGAATCCTGTCAACGCGGAACCCTGGTTACCGCCGTTTGAGGGAAATTGGCCGCCGGCGCAGCGTCAGGAGCTGTATTCGGCGGTGCCGTCCTCGAGTACCAGCCGCGTGTTCGAGCCGTCGGGATTGGCGGCCTCGGTGCGGAACACCGCATGCCCCGGCTCGGTCCGCCAGATCGACGTCGTGAGAGTTTCGCCGGGAAACACCGGCGACGTGAACCGGGCTGCGACGGCACTGACTTTCGTCGCGTCACCGCCACCTAGGTCGGCGACGAGCGCTCGTCCTGCGACACCGTAGCTGCACAGACCGTGCAGGATCGGCTTGGGGAAGCCGGCCAGCTCGCGGGCAAACCACGGATCGCTGTGCAGCGGGTTGCGGTCCCCGGACAGCCGATAGATCAGCGCCTGGTCCTCGCGGGTGGGCAGCGCGATCGTCGAATCCGGTTCGCGGTCAGGGATTTCCGGCGCCGCGGGACGCTGGCCAGGCTGGCCGCCGAATCCACCCTCACCGCGGATGACCGCCGTGGTGTGCGTCTCGGCGATCACCTCACCGGAGTCGGGATCGGTGCCCGTTGCCTTGAGCATGACAACCGCATTCTTGCCCTCACCTTTGTCCTGAATGTCGGCGACTTCCGCTACGACGCTGAGCTTGCCCGCCGGCGGCAGGGGTTTGAACAACCGGATCCCCTGGGATCCGTGCAGCAGCATGGCGAAGTTGAAGCTGCCGATCATGGCGGCGGCTGCGAACGGCAAACAAGCGATGACGGCATAGGTCGGCAGCACCTGTTGTGGAGTGTCGTGGGTGTTCTCTGTGGTGAACGCCAGATCGTCGAGTCCGGCGCCGACGCCGAGTGCATAGAGCATCGTGTCGCGGTCGGTCCATTTGAAAATCTGCGGTTCCGTCTTTGCGCCTATGGCATTCGGATCGAGCGGCATCGAGGCTCCCTTCGCTGGTGTGTCGGACGATACACAGCACTGTCGGCCGAGCCGACAATCCGGCCACGTCGGCCGAGCCGACAATCCGGCCACGTCGGCCGAGCCGGCGATCCAGCCACGTCGGCCGAGCCGACAATCCAGCCATTGACGTATCCCTCGTCAGGGGTGACCATGGCTCGCATGCGTTATGTCGTTACCGGCGGTACTGGGTTTATTGGCAGACGCGTGGTGTCGCAGATTCTGGCGAGCCGCGAGGACGCCGAGGTGTGGGTCCTGGTCCGCCGAGAGTCGCTCGAGCGGTTCGAGCGGTTGGCCGCCGAGGGTGAGCATCCATGGGGCGAACGAGCGAAGCCGCTGGTCGGCGACCTCGCCTCGGCGGACCTCGGGCTGACCGACGAGACCGTCGCCGAGCTGGGCACCGTGGACCACGTCGTGCACTGTGCGGCGATCTACGACATCACCGCCACCGAGGCCGACCAGCGTGCGGCCAATGTCGACGGCACTCGCGCCGTCATCGACCTCGCCCTGCGCCTCGGCGCGACCCTGCACCACGTGTCGTCGATCGCGGTGGCCGGCACCTATCGAGGTGAATTCACCGAGGACGATTTCGACGTTGCGCAGGAGCTCCCGACGCCCTATCACCAGACGAAGTTCGAAGCCGAGCTGCTGGTTCGATCAACGCACGGGCTCCGGTACCGGATCTACCGGCCCGCCGTCGTCGTCGGCGATTCACGCACCGGTGAGATGGACAAGGTCGACGGGCCGTATTACTTCTTCGGCGTGCTGGCCAAGTTGGCCCGATTGCCCGGCATCACGCCGATGGTGCTGCCCGACACCGGCCGCACCAACATCGTCCCGGTGGACTATGTAGTTGAAGCGGCTGTCCATCTCATGCACAAGCCCGACCGCGACGGGCAGACGTTTCATCTCACCGCTCCGAAAACCATTGGGCTGCGAGGGATCTACCGCGGGGTGGCCAAGGCCGCGGGTCTGCCACCGCTGGTGGGTTCGCTGCCGCGCAGCGCAGCCACACCGATTGTGCGGGCCACCGGGCGCGCCAAGATCCTGCGCAATATGGCGGCCACCCAGCTGGGCGTTCCCGCCGAGGTGCTCGATGTCGTCGACCTGATGCCGACGTTCACCTCCGACAATGCCGATGAGGCGTTGCGCGGCACCGGCATCACCGTGCCCGAATTCGCCACGTACGCATCGAAGTTGTGGCAGTACTGGGCCGAGCACCTGGACCCCGACCGTGCACGCCGCGACGATCCCGCCGGCCCGTTGGTGGGCAAGCACGTCATCATCACAGGCGCGTCCAGTGGGATCGGGCGTGCGTCCGCCGTGGCCGTCGCCGAACGTGGGGGATGCGTATTCGCGTTGGCGCGCAACGCCGAAGCGCTCGACGAGCTCATCGCCGAGATCCGCGAGGCCGGTGGGCAGGCGTACGCCTTCACCTGCGACGTCACCGACTCGACATCCGTCGAGGCCACGGTCAAGGACATCCTCGGGCGATTCGGGCACGTCGATTATCTGGTGAACAACGCAGGCCGGTCGATCCGTCGCTCGGTGGCGGCGTCCACCGACCGCCTGCACGATTACGAACGCGTGATGGCGGTCAACTACTTCGGGTCGGTGCGGATGGTGCTCGCCCTGCTACCGCACTGGCGCGAAAGGAAGTTCGGGCACGTGGTCAACGTGTCCAGCGCCGGCGTGCAAGCCAGCAGCCCGAAGTACAGCGCGTACATCCCCAGCAAGGCCGCGTTGGATGCGTTCGCCGAAGTCGTTGGCAGCGAGACCCTTTCCGACCACATCACCTTCACCAGCATCCACATGCCGTTGGTGAAGACGCCGATGATCGCGCCGTCGCGGCGACTCAACCCGTTACCGCCGATCACCGCCGAGCATGCTGCGGCGATGGTGGTGCGCGGGCTCATCGAGAAGCCCGCAAGGATCGACACCCCGGTCGGGACACTGGCCGACGTCGGCATGTACTTCACCCCGAAGCTGTCGCGGCGGGTACTGCATCAGATCTACCTGGGCTATCCGGATTCGGCGGCCGCCCGAGGCGAGGTATCCGAATCCACGCCGGAACGTCGCCCGAAACGACCGGCACGCGCCGCGGTGCCCAAGGTCCGCGTCCCGCGGGCGATGGCACGCCCCGCCAAGCGCGCCCTGCGCCTGGTGCCCGGCGTGCACTGGTGAGCGGGCTGGTCCTATCGTTGGCAGCGTGACGCTGCCTGTCTTCGTCGATGTCGACACGGGGGTCGACGACGCGATGGCGTTGGTGTATCTGTTCGCCAGCGACGACGCCGAAGTCGTTGGAATCGCCTCGACCGCCGGAAACGTTCCCGTACAACGGGTCTGCGAGAACAACCTGGGTCTGCTCGAGCTGTGCCGGATGAACGTTCCGGTGTCCAAGGGTTCCGAACGACCCCTGGTGGTGCCGTTACGCACCGCTGAAGACACCCACGGACCCAAGGGGATGGGTTACGCGCAACTGCCGTCGACCGATCGTGAACTCACCACGCACGACGCCGCCGACGCGTGGATTCGTGCGGCGCGCGCGTATCCCGGCGAGTTGGTCGCGATCGCCGTCGGCCCGTTGACCAATCTGGCACTGGCCATGCGCAGGGAACCGGCGCTGCCGAGACTGCTACGCCGGCTGGTCATCATGGGCGGCGCATTCGACTACCGCGGCAACACCACACCGGTGGCGGAGTGGAACATCAGCGTGGATCCGGAGGCCGCCGGAGAGGTCTTCGCCGTGTGGGGTGCAGCGTGGGGGCTGAAGCCACCCGAACATCTCCCAATTGTGCTCGGCCTGAACCTGACCGAGCACATCGCGATGACGCCGATGCTGCTGAGCCGACTCGCCGCGGCCGCGGAGTCGTCGTCGATCCCGATGAGCGTGCTGGACAACCGCGGCACGAAATCGGTCGCGTCCAATCCGTTGATCGCGGTGCTCGAGGACGCGATGCGGTTCTACTTCGAGTTCCACTTCGACCAGAACGAGGGCTATATCGCGCACCTGCACGACCCGCTGGCCGCGGCGGTTGTGCTGGATCCCGACCTTGTCCGCTGTCGGCGCGTCACCGTCGACGTCGAGCTGACCGGCACCCTCACCAAGGGCATGACGATCGCGGACTGGAGCAACAGGTGGGGCCGGGAGCCCAATGCGCTCGTCGGCGTCGGCGTTGAGCCCGAGGCGTTCTTCGAACGTTTCATCGCCCGAGTGGGTGCGTTCGCGAAGAAACTCGGCTATTCGTAGATGCCTTCGACGAACCACCTCCTCTGCCGGTAGCAGAGCAGCAGCGCCCGCCCCGGCTTGCCATCGACCAGCACCTGCGCCCTGGCGGTGCGACCCGATTTGGTGAACTCAGGGTCCCACCACCGCTCGTCGACCGGCCAGGGCCCGGCCCACCAAGCCAGCCGGGAATCGTTCGAACCCGGTGAAACCAGACGCGACGGGTCCGCGGAGAACAGTCCACGGCCGGTCACCCGCACCGGATTCCCGCCGGCGTCGAACAGTTCGACCGGATCGTCGAGTAGCACCGTCGGTGACGGTTCGGGCAGTTGGCCCGGCCAGGGCTGAGCGGGATCGGCGCGCGGCACCTGCTCGTCACCCAGGGGCGTGAAGGTGATGCGTTCAGCCGGCCCACGACCACCACTGAGCATCGGCACCTGCACCGCCTCGGGTCCGAGCAGACCTTGTACGCGTACCAGCGCACGCCGCGCCCGCAGCCTGTCCTCTTCCCCAATGCCGCCCCACAGCGGCAACTGCAGCGCCTCGGCCGAAACCAGCTCCACCGGACGCAGCCGGATGACGGTGACCGGGGCGGTGGGCCGATCACCCGGATTGCGTCTGTTCAACCAGCCGTCCAGTTGCCAGCGCACCCGGTCGGCGGTGGCGTCCTCGGTCAGCGGTTCGGCGCAGCGCCAAACCCGTTCCAACTCTTCGCCGTTGGCGGTGATCGCGTGGATGGCCAGGCGGGTGCATCCCACCCCGGACGCCTCCAGGCTGCGGTGCAGGGCCCCCGCCAGTGAGCGGCCCGCGAACGCTGCGGCATCCACCCGATCGATAGGCGGGTCGCAGTCCATGACGGCGTCGAACTCCTGCTCGGGTTCACGACCCGACGGTCCCCTGGCCGGCTCGCCACGGGCGAACCGGTGCGCGACCACCGCGTCGGCGCCGAAGCGCGAGGCCACGTCGCTGCGAGCCAATGCCGCGAACTGTCCGATCGTCCGGATTCCCATGCGCCACAGCAGGTCTGCCAAGTCATCACGGCCGGGCGCAGCCAGGCTCGGCTCGGTGGCCAGCTGCCGGATGGACAGCGCCGACAGGAACAGTGCGTCCTTGCCGGACTCGACGATCCGTCCCGCTCGCGCGGCGAAGACCGCGGTGGGCAGTTGATCGGCGACACCGACCTGACATTCGGCTCCGGCCGCGGCCACCGCGTCGACCAGTCGCTCGGAGGCCGCCTGTTCGGACCCGAAGTAGCGGGCCGCCCCGCGCACCGGCAGGACCAACAGGCCGGGCCGCAGCACTTCGGCCCGTGGCACCAGGTCGTCCACCGCGGCCGTCACGTCCTCGAAATGGCGGGCATCACGCGCCGGATCGGCGGTGACGACATGTAGATCCGGACACCTGGCCTGCGACTCCCGGCGGCGCAGTCCCCGCCGCACGCCCACCGAACGCGCCGACGCCGAACACGCGATGACCCGGTTGGCCAACGTCACCGCGACCGGCGCCGTGGGTGTCAAACCAGCCGCCGCCGCGGCGGCGACCGCGGGCCAGTCCATGCACCAGATGGCCAATACGCGCGACGACACAGCCCGCTCACTGCGCAACCGGGGTCAGCCCGGCCCGGCCGCTCACGACCCGGCCACTGACCGAATAGGCCAGTTGCACCTTGGCGATTCGGCCGAATCCGGGGCGGGCACGGCCGGTGATCTCATAGCCGCAGACCCTGGCATCCAGACGGGCGGACGCACCCTGCCAGTCACCGTCGGTGACCAGCAGGGTGCAGCCCTTCTGCCGCGCCCGGGCAACGACCGCCCGCGCACGGGTGGCAGGCACCGAACGCCCACCCAGTCCGAGCACCACCATGTCCATGCCGTCCATCAGCACGGCGGCCACCTCGACCGGATCGCTTCCGGGATCGGGGACGACCGCGATCCTGCTCAGATCCGCGCCCATCTCCACGGCGGCCAGCAGACCGGCCTCAGGGTGACCGACGATCGCGGCATGTCCGCCCTCCGCCGTCACCGCCGCCACCATGCTCAACGCCAGCGATCGAGCACCCGACAACACCGCCACGGTCCCGCGCGGCAACGGTGCAGCTAGGACATTGCTAAGAGTTTCGGGTATCGGCAGCAAACTTTCCGACGCCGGAAGCGGATCGCTGGCCGGTGCCGCTCCACGACGCCCGCCACCCACCTTTCCGGATACTGCCGCTATCCTGCGACGCAGGTGTTCTAGCTGTTCAGCGCGGTCAGGACGGCCCTGATCCAGGGGCAAGGCAGCTGTCACAGCAGCACCTCCTGCATCACCAGTTTCACTCTGTTTTCGAATGTATGTTCGATACCCCGAGTAAACACCTGCCCACCGACAACCGTCAAGCGGATCGAACTCGGGCCAGCCTTGCCATTGCGCGATGGTGACATTGACAAATGTCATCATTTGGTGTTGTACTCCGAGAGTGCTCAACGGAGAGCCCGCAATGCCCGAGCGCGGTTCGCTGCGCTCGCGCAGCGCGGCATCGATCAGCGCCATGACCCTGCGACAGATCAGCGCCGTGCTCCCGCCGGATCAGGCGTGGGGAGTATGGCTTTCGCGTCAGATCGTGGCCCGCATCATGGATACGTTCGGCCCATCGATGATCGGCACACACGTGCGACGCGTCGACACCAGGATGTCCGACGGCCGTCGCGTCATCGGTGAATGGGTTCACGGCCCAGGCGTGCAGCGCAACCGCGCCGAAGCGGTCTACTTCGTCCATGGCAGCGGATTCGTCCTCTGCTCGCCGCGCACGCACCGCCGACTCACGTCCTGGCTTTCCCAGCTGACCGGGTTACCGGTCTTCTCCATCGACTACCGCCTCGCGCCCAAGCACCGATTCCCCACCGCGGCAGACGATGTCCGCACCGGATGGGAATGGCTGATACACGACCAGGGCATGGCGCCGCAGCGCACCGTCATCGCGGGGGATTCCGCGGGCGGCCATCTGGCCGTCGACCTGTTGCTGCAGCCCGATGTCACCCATCCCGCGGCACTCGCGTTGCTGTCCCCCGTCCTGGATCTGACGTTCTCCCTGGCGCGCACACGCGAACGGACTCGCCGAGACCCGGCCATCCGCTCGACGGACGCCATTCGGTTGATCGAGTTGTACTGCGCCGGAGTCGATTCGACGCATCCCCGCCTGAAGCTCGACGTCGCTGAGGGCCGCACTCTGCCGGCGACGCTGATCCAGGCCGGCGGGGCCGAGATGCTGGCCGCCGACGCCATCGCGCTGGCCGAACACATTCGCGCCGCGGGTGGAACCTGCGAACTCGAGGTGTGGCCGGATCAGGTGCACGTCTTCCAGGCGCTGCCGCGGCTGACACCTGAGGCGCGACCGGCGATGCACCGGCTCGCATCGTTCCTCTCGGGAGCATTGCGCGGCAACATCATCGACCAGGCAGCGGGGTGACAGGCATGGGCCTGTTCGGATCGTCGAAGAAACGCAGCCACGACGCCGCGGCGGTGATCACCGGCGCGGGCAGTGGCATCGGCGCGGCATTCGCAAGAGAGCTCGCCAACCGCGGCGGGCGCGTGGTGTGCAGCGACATCGACGAAACCGCGGCGGGCGCCACGGTCGACGCGATCATCGCCAATGGCGGTGAGGCGTTGGCATCTCGTTGCGACGTCTCACAACTCGACGACGTCACGGCGCTGGCCAAAGAGGCACAGTCTTGGTTCGACGGCCCACCGACCGTGGTCATCAACAACGCCGGTGTCGGTGCGGGCGGCCTGCCCATCGGCGAGATGAGCGTCGACGACTGGCAATGGGTGCTCGACATCAATCTCTGGGGACCGATTTACGGCTGCCATGTCTTCACGCCCATCCTGCGCGAGGCGGGATATGGCGGCATCATCAACGTCGCATCGGCCGCGGCGTTCGGAGCAGCGCCCGGGATGGCGGCATACAACGTCAGTAAGGCCGGCACGCTGTCGCTGTCCGAGACGCTGGCCGCCGAGCTGTCCGGCACCGGCGTCAACGTCACCGTGCTGTGCCCGACGTTCGTCAAGACGAATATCGTCGACGCGGGTCGGATCTCCGACAGGTCAACACAACTGGCCGACATGCTGATGCGTTGGACCGGTTTCTCACCAGAGCGGGTGGCCCGCACCTGCCTGGACACCCTGGACCGCGGCGGCCTCTACTGCATGCCGCAACCCGATGCCCGGATCGGCTGGGGTATCAAACGTTTCGCCCCGACGGTGTACACCCGCGCCGTCGGCCTCACCACCCGTGTCACCACGCCGTAGGAGGATCGAGATGGCCCCCAACTCAAAGATCGATATGGACGCGATGCTCGACAAGATCAAAGACCGACAGTGGGCGCTGGCCGACATCGACTGGGACGCACCGGGCGCGGAGCTGATCACCGATGAACAGCGACCCAAACTCAAGGCCTTCATGGCCGACCTCTGCTGGATCGAGAACATCGGTGCCCGTGGCTTTGCAGCGCTGGCCAAGAAGGCGCCCACGCCGACCATCGCCGAGATCTATCGCTACTTCCATGCCGAGGAACAGCGGCACGCCAATGCCGAACTCGCACTGATGAAGCGCTGGGGCATGCTCGAAGACGGGGAAGTTCCCGAACCCAACGTCAACATCCGGCTCGCCATCGACTGGCTGGACCGCTGGGCCGACGACATGCCGCTCTCGCTGCTGGGCACCGTCATTCCGATGCTCGAGGTCGCACTCGACGGCGCACTGCTGAAGTTTCTGCTCGACGAAGTGCACGACCCCGTTTGCCATCAGGTGTTCGAGAAGATCAACAACGACGAGTCCCGGCATCTGGTGGTCGATTTCGAGGTGCTCGACATGATCGGCCACGCCAAGATCCGCAGGCTCCTGATCGACTTCGTCGGCCACAACGCCACCCCGGGACTCATCATCGGCGCGGTCATGGGCGCACCGCTGATCAACAGGATCCGCAACGAGATCACGGCCATGGGCATGGAGCCCGAGCGGCTGTACCGAGCGGTGAAGCGATTCAAGGAACTCGGCGATCGCGGCCAGCACACCCACCGGGTACCGACGTATCTGTTCCTGCGGCGCTACGCCGGAGTGGTGACCAATCCACGTCACCCGTATCACCTGTTGGCCAACTCGATGGTCTGGCTCTCCGACCGGTATCCACGGCCACTGCTGCCCTCGGTCCCGAGCTGGGTCAAAGAGGTCACCCACGAGCCGGCGGCGTGACGATGAACATGAGGGTCAGCACCCACACCTACGACACCCTGATCGTCGGCGCCGGATTCACCGGCATAGGTGCGGCGATCAAGCTCAGCGAGGCCGACGTCGACGACTTCGTCATCCTGGAGCGCAGCGACCGCGTCGGCGGCACCTGGCGGGACAACACATATCCCGGTGCGGCATGTGATGTTCCGTCGCTGCTGTACTCGTATTCGTTCGTGAAGAACTCGTCATGGTCGCGGGCCTACTCCCCCGCTGACGAGATCTGCCGGCATATCGAGGACATGACCGAGAAGTTCGACATCGAACGCCGTATTCGATTCGGCGTGGAGGTCAACGGCCTCGACTTCGACGAAAAGACCGGCACCTGGATCGTGAAGACCAAGGGGCGAGAGAGTTTTCGGGCCCGCACCGTGGTGCTGGCCTCCGGCCCACTGCCCGACCACAAATGGCCGGACATCCGCGGCCTCGACACCTACCAGGGGCACAAGATCCACAGCGCCCGGTGGGACCACGATTACGACTTCTCCGGCAAGCGCGTCGCGGTCATCGGCACCGGCGCCAGCGCTGTGCAGATCGTGCCCGAACTGGTCAAGCGGGCGGAGTTCGTGAAGGTCTTCCAGCGCACTCCGGGCTGGATGCTGCCTCGTCTGGACACCGCCGTCCCTGCCGCGGCACAGGTGTTGTTCGCGAAAGTGCCTGCCGTACAAGAGCTTGCACGGCAGGCTTTGTTCTGGGGTCACGAGCTCAGCGCGACGGCGCTGGTGTGGAACACGCCGCTGACCGGACTGGTCGCCAGGCTGGGCAAGGCGCACCTGCACAGGCAGGTCAAGGATCCATGGCTGCGACGGCAGCTGACGCCGGACTTCACCCCCGGCTGCAAACGGATGCTCGTCTCCAGCGACTACTATCCGGCGCTGCAGAAGGACAACTGCAAGCTCATCGACTGGCCGATCGCCACGATGAGCCCCGTCGGAATCCGCACCAGCGACGGTGTCGAGCATCATCTGGACTGCGTCGTTTTCGCCACCGGTTACGACGTGCACCTGACCGGACCGCCGTATGAGGTCACCGGCATCGGCGGCCGCTCACTGTCGCAGGAGTGGGCGTCGGGCGCACAGGCCTACAAGAGCATCAACGCTCACGGCTATCCGAACCTGTTCTTCATGACGGGACCGAACTCCGGGCCGGGCCACAATTCGTTGCTGGTCTACGTCGAGGGCCAGCTCGACTACGCGGTCAGCGGCATCACCACGATCCTGCGGGAGAACCTGAAATATCTGGACGTGCGCCAGGACGTTCAGGAGCGCTACAACGACCGCATCCAGCAGCGCCTGACCAGGACGACATGGATGTCGGGCTGCAGCAGCTGGTATCTGACGGCCGACGGCTTCAACGCCTCGATGTACCCCGGCTTCGCCACGCAGTATCTTCGTCAGATGCGCGACTACCGCTTCTCCGACTACGTCGCCGTCGAGCACGGCGCGCGCACCGGCAGCGGTGCCCTCTCGAGCGCATGACCAATCCGCCGGAGAAGCCACCGCGCCAGCAGGCGGGGGCGATCTCGGCGATCCTGAAGAGCCTGCGGCGCGCTCCCCGGCGTGTGCGCCGCGGCTCCCGCGATGTCATCGAAACCGCCGTATCGCAGTTGTTCGACGCGGCCGTGCTTCATCCGCACCCCGAATCCACTTCCGGCGAGTACCGCATCGACGAGCTCGCGCGCCTGGCCGGTACCACGACCCGCAACATCCGGGTGTACCGCGACCGTGGACTGCTGCATCCGCCGTTGCGGGTCGGGCGGATCGCGCTTTTCAACGACACACATCTGACGCGGCTGCGCCTCATCACCTCGATGTTGAATCGCGGCTACAACATCGCGCACGTCCACGAGATGCTGTCGGCCTGGGAGCAGGGCAAGAACCTGGGCGACATGCTGGGCATCGAATCGGCGATCGCGGGTAGCTGGGCGACGGAGAAGCCCGAGCGGATGAGCGTCGCCGAAGCGCGCCGGCTGGTCGACGACGATCCGGGATTCGACCGCATGGTGGGACTCGGCGTGATCAAGCTGGAAGACGGCGAGGCGGTCGTGGTGCGCCCCAAGCTGATCGAGGCGTTCAACGAGATCAGGCAGTACGGTGTCGCGACCGACAAACTGATCGACCTGCACGAGCAGATCTCACCGCTGCTCGATCAGATCAGCGGACTGCTTGTGCAGGCCGGCATCGAAGAGGTGCTGCACCGGGTCAACCCGGGCGCCGCGCTGCCGCCGGATACCGAAGTGGCCGAACTGATTACGATGCTGGTACGGTTCCGCACCCAGGCTGTGTCGGCGGTCTCGGCCACGCTGGCCTTCTCTATCGAATCGACCATCGAGTCGACGGTCGGTCAGATCCTCGGTGAGTTCATCGAGAAGGAACCGCCCCCGGACGCCGATGTCTGATCATTCCCATTCGATGGTGCCCGGCGGCTTGCTGGTGATGTCCAGCACGACGCGGTTCACCTCGCGGACCTCGTTGGTGATACGTGTCGAGATGCGTTCGAGCACTTCGTAGGGCACTCGCGTCCAGTCCGCGGTCATCGCGTCCTCGCTGGACACCGGGCGCAGCACGATCGGGTGACCATAGGTCCGCCCATCGCCCTGCACCCCCACGGAACGGACTCCGGCAAGCAGCACCACGGGGCACTGCCAGATCTGGTGGTCCAGCCCTGCGGACGTCAGTTCCTCCCGCGCGATCGAGTCGGCCCGCCGCAGCGTCTCAAGTCGCTGCGCGGTCACCTCACCGACAATCCGGATGCCCAAGCCCGGCCCTGGGAAGGGTTGGCGCGCAACGATTTCCTCAGGCAATCCCAGCTCGCGGCCAACCGCGCGCACCTCGTCTTTGAACAGCAGCCGCAGCGGCTCGACCAGTTTGAACTTCAGGTCGTCGGGCAGCCCGCCGACGTTGTGGTGGCTCTTGATGTTCGCAGTTCCCGACCCGCCGCCGGACTCCACCACGTCGGGATACAGCGTGCCCTGCACCAGATAATCGACCTCAGAACCGGTGTCCCCCACGATGTCTCGGACCGCACCTTCAAAGGCACGGATGAACTGCCTGCCGATGATCTTGCGCTTACCCTCGGGGTCGGTCACCCCGGACAGTGCTTCCAGGAACCGGTCGGCGACGTCGACGGTGACCAGATTGGCACCGGTGGCCGCGACGAAGTCACGCTGAACCTGCGCACGCTCCCCCGCCCTCAGCAGACCGTGGTCGACGAATACACACGTCAACCGGTCGCCGATGGCCCGCTGCACCAACGCGGCGGCCACCGCGGAGTCCACGCCGCCGGACAGACCGCAGATCGCGCGCCCGTCGCCGATCTGCTCACGCACCTGCTCGACGAGCGCATCGGCGATGTTCGCAGGCGTCCACGTCGAGTCGATACCCGCGAATTCGTGCAGGAATCGGCTCAGAATCTGCTGACCGTGCGGGGTGTGCATCACCTCGGGGTGGTACTGCACGCCTGCCAGGCCCTTGGCCCGGTTCTCGAACGCGGCGACGGGCGCACCGGAGCTGGTGGCGACCACATCGAAGCCCTCGGGGGCGACGGTCACGGCGTCTCCATGGCTCATCCACACCGGCTGGGTGGTGGGCAGATCGGAATGAAGGTCTCCCCCAGTCACTTCCAGCTCCGTGCGGCCGAACTCACTGGTGCCGGTCCGGGCGACGGTTCCGCCGAGCGCCTGGGCCATCGCCTGAAAGCCGTAGCAGATACCGAAAACCGGTACCCCCAGGTCGAACACCTCGGCATTCAGCTGCGGGGCACCGTCTTCGTACACACTCGCGGGACCGCCCGACAGCACGATGGCCTGCGGGTCGCGTGCCTTGATCTCCTCGACCGTCGCGGTGTGCGGAATCACCTCGGAATAGACCCGCGCTTCGCGGACGCGGCGGGCGATCAACTGCGCATATTGCGCTCCGAAGTCGATGACCAGCACGGGCCGGGGAGAACCTGTTGTCACCCGGTCAGTCTAGTCAGCGACTCCACAGCACCGACGAACCTTCTTCGCTCGTGGCCCAGCGCACGCCCGTCAGATCCATGCCCAAGTATGCCCACGGACGAAATTGGGAATGGTGAACTGGAAGCACGCACCCGAGAAGCCAAAGCGAGGTACCCAGTGCTCGGTCTACCCGAACGGATCCGTGCCACACTTTTCGACCTCGATGGCGTGCTGACAGACACCGCCAGCGTGCACAAAAAGGCCTGGAAGCTGATGTTCGACAACTTTCTCGAGGCGCAGGCAGAGCAGGCGGGAACCCAATTCGTGCCGTTCGACGTCGACTCCGATTACCTGAAGTACGTCGACGGCAAGAAGCGCGAGGACGGGGTCCGGTCCTTTCTCGCCAGCAGAGGTATCACGCTGCCCGACGGTGCCCCGGATGACGCTCCGGACGCCCAGACCGTCTTCGGGCTCGGAAACCGCAAGAACGAGGCGTTCCAGCACACCCTGCAGACCGACGGGGTCGAGGTCTTCGACGGATCTCGCCGCTACCTCGAGGCCGTTGTGAACGCGGGGTTCGGCACGGCGGTGGTGTCGTCCAGCGCGAACACCCGCCAGGTGCTAGAGCTGACGGGGCTCGACAAATTCGTCCAGCAACGCGTGGACGGCGTGACGCTGCGGGAGCAGAACATCGCGGGCAAGCCCGCTCCGGACTCGTTTCTGCGCGCGGCAGAACTGCTCGGAGTCACCCCTGCCGAGGCGGCCGTGTTCGAGGATGCGCTCTCCGGCGTCGAGGCGGGCCGTGCGGGAGATTTCGGATACGTCGTCGGTGTCGACCGGGTGGGCCACGCAGAGGCGTTGCGGCGCAACGGTGCCGACGTGGTGGTGGCCGACCTCGCAGAGTTGATGTCGCGATGATCACCGGCGAAAACTTCATAGTCGAACCGTGGCACATTCGTGAAACCTCGTTAGACCTAAGCCTTTTGGACGAATCCGAATCACTGTTTGCGCTGTCCAACGGCCACATCGGCATGCGAGGAAACCTCGAAGAGGGTGAACCGCACGGCCTTCCCGGCACCTACCTGAACTCGTACTACGAGGTACGCCCGTTGCCCTACGCCGAGGCGGGGTTCGGTTATCCCGAGGCGGGCCAGACGATCGTCAACGTCACCAACGGCAAGATCGTCCGCCTGCTCGTCGACGACGAACCCTTCGATGTCCGGTACGGCGACCTGCTCGAGCATGAACGCGTTCTGGATCTGCGCGCCGGCACGTTGACCCGCACCGCACATTGGCGCTCCCCGGCGGGCAAGCAGGTCAAGATCGTCACGACCCGGCTGGTGTCGCTGGCGCAGCGCAGTGTCGCAGCGATCGAGTACACCGTCGAGGCGGTCGACGAGTTCACCCGCGTCACCGTCCAGTCCGAGCTGGTCGCCAACGAGCAGCTGCCCTCGTCCGAAGACGACCCCAGAGTGGCGGCCGTGCTCGACAAACCGTTGGAGGCCGTCGGGCACGAGCACTCCGAACGCGGCGCCATCCTGCTACACCGCACACGGGCCAGCCAGCTGCTGATGGCCGCGGCGATGTCTCACGACGTCGAGGTCCCCGGCCGGGTCGAAGTGACCACCGGAGCGGGCGAGGACTGGGCGACCACCACCGTGATCTGCGGTCTGCGACCGGGTCAACGGCTACGCATCGTGAAATACCTCGCCTACGGGTGGTCGAGCCTGAGATCGCGGCCCGCGCTGCGGGACCAGGCCGCCGCAGCGGTCAGCGGTGCGCGCTACACGGGATGGGAGGGACTGCTCAAGTCCCAGCGCGAGTATCTCGACGACTTCTGGGACTGCGCCGATGTCGAGGTCGAGGGCGACCCCGACAGCCAGCAGGCGGTGCGGTTCGGACTGTTCCACGTTCTGCAGTCCAGTGCGCGCGCCGAACGTCGGGCCATTCCGGGCAAGGGGCTGACGGGCACCGGGTACGACGGTCACGCGTTCTGGGACACAGAGGGTTTCGTGCTGCCGCTCCTGACCTACACGGCGCCATATGCCGCGGCGGACGCGTTGAGGTGGCGGGCCTCGACGCTGGATCTCGCCAGGGAACGAGCCGCACAACTCGACCTCACCGGAGCCGCGTTCCCGTGGCGCACCATCCGCGGCGAGGAGTGCTCGGCGTACTGGCCCGCCGGTACGGCCGGCTGGCACGTGAACGCCGACATCGCCATGGCATTCGAGCGGTATCGCATCGTGACGGGTGACGATTCCCTGGAAGCCGAGTGCGGGCTGGCGGTTCTCGTGGAGACGGCGCGGTTGTGGCTGTCGCTCGGACATCACGACCGGCACGGCGTGTGGCACATCGACGGGGTCACGGGACCCGACGAGTACACGGCGGTCGTGCGGGACAACGTGTTCACCAATCTGATGGCGGCACATAACCTTCGGGCCGCGGCCGAGGCCTGCCTTCGCCACCCCGACCGCGCCGAGGGACTGGGCGTCACCGAGGCGGAGATGGCCGATTGGCGCACTGCCGCCGACGACGCGTTCATCCCCTTCGACGACGAACTCGGTGTCCATCCGCAGTGCGCCGGTTTCACCACCCTCCGGGAGTGGGACTTCACGTCCAACACCGAATATCCCCTGCTGTTGCACGAACCGTATGTACGGCTGTACCCGGCGCAGGTGATCAAACAGGCGGATCTGGTGTTGGCCATGCAGTGGCAGAGCCACGCGTTCACCCCCGAACAGAGGGCGCGCAACGTCGACTACTACGAGCGCCGCACTACGCGCGACTCATCGCTGTCGGCGTGTACCCAGGCGGTGATGTGCGCCGACGTCGGCCATCTCGAACTCGCACATGACTACGCGTACGAGGCCGCGCTCATCGATCTGCGCGACCTGCACCACAACACTCGCGACGGCCTGCACATGGCGTCTTTGGCAGGCGCCTGGACCGCGCTGGTGGCGGGGTTCGGCGGACTGCGTGACGACGACGGTGTGCTGTCGCTTGATCCGCAACTGCCGTCCGGTATCTCACGTCTGCGGTTCCGGTTGCGCTGGAGGGACTTTCGGATCACAGTCGATGCCAACCACAAAGATGTCACCTACACCGTCCGCGACGGGCCGCACTCATTCCTGACGATTCGTCACGCACGCGAGGAAATCAAGCTCGGTACGGACCGCCCGACGACTGTCGCGCTGAGGCGCCGCGAGCCGCTGCTTCCGGAACCGCAGCAACCGCCGGGCCGAGAGCCGTTGCGCCGCAGGATGTTGTAGGGGGTTCAGGCCAGTTTCTTGGCATCCGGCAGACCGCCGGTTGCCTCGAACACGACGCGCCTGCCGATCTCGACGGCGTGGTCGGCGAAACGCTCGTAATAGCGGCCCAGCAACGCGACATCGACTGCGGAGCAGACCCCGTCCTGCCACTTGTTGTCGATCAGCAGCGTGAACAGGTGACGGTGCTCCGCATCCACCGCATCGTCCAGGTCGTGCATCTGCGAAGCCTTTTCCGAATCACTGGACAGCAGCACCTCACGCGCAATCCCCGCCATCAGGACTGCTCGTTTGCCCATCTCCGCAAAGCTGGCCCGCACCTCGTCGGGCAGCGCGCACTCCGGGTGGCGCAACCGCGAGATGCTGGCCACATGCACCGCAAGCGCACCCATTCTCTCGATATCGGCGCCGATATGGATGGCGCAGACCACCGTCCGCAAATCGCCGGCCACCGGCTGCTGCAGCGCGAGCAGTTTGAGCGCCGTATCCTCGGCCTGCCGGCCCATGACCGCAATGCGTTCCTGCTCGGCGATGACCTCTTCGGCCAGCGACAGGTCCGCTTCCAGCAGGGCCCGCGTCGCATCGTCCATCGCCTTGGCTGCCAGGCCGCACATGTCGGCCAGCCGCGCGCCCAAGCCCGACAACTGTTCGCGATAGGCGGTTCGCATCGGCAATAGGTACCCGAGACCGCTCAGGTAAAACCTGTCAGCTGGCGTTTTTTCCTGCCGAGCTGACCGGTTCGATCGGCAGATGGCGCAGCGCCGCGGGCGCATCGGCGGGTACGACAGGATGTGCCGGCGGAATCGGATCGAGGCGCTTGTAGGGTTCCCCCTGCTTTGGACGCTGATCGATCTCACCCTTGTTCGGCCACAGCGATGCCGCGCGCTCGGCCTGCGCCGTGATCGAAAGCGATGGATTGACACCGAGGTTCGCCGAGATCGCCGCACCGTCGTGCACCGAGAGCGTCGGATACCCGTACACCCGCTGATACGGATCGATGACTCCGTGGTCGGCGGTGTCGCCGATCGCAGCGCCGCCGAGGTAGTGGGCGGTCAGCGGGATGTTGAACAGTTCACCCCAGGTGCCGCCCGCGACGCCGTCGATCTTTTCGGCTATCCGGCGCGTGACCTCGTTGCCCACCGGGATCCATGTCGGATTGGGTTCGCCGTGACCTTGCCTGCTGTCCAGCCGCCGGAAGCCGAACTTCGTGCGCCGGGTGAATGTCGTGATGGAGTTGTCCAGGTGCTGCATGACGAGCGCGATCATCGTCCGCTCGCTCCACTTACGCGGGTTCAGCAACCGCAGCAGCTTGCGGGGGTTCGACCCCGCCTGCACGAAGAACTGCTTCCACCGTGGCACGTCAGAACCCTGCGGCCCCGCGCCGTCGGTCATCAGGGTCTGCAACAGCCCCATGGCATTGCTGCCCTTGCCGTAGCGCACCGGTTCGATGTGCGTATCGGAAGTCGGGTGAATCGACGACGTGATGGCCACCCCGTGGGTGAGATCGAGATCGGGTGAGACCTCGAAACGACCTGCACCGACGATCGATTCCGAATTGGTTCGCGTGAGCACACCGAGCTTCTCCGACAGCTTCGGCAGCTTGCCCTTGTCGCGCATGTCGAACAACAGCTTCTGCGTGCCGAACGTCCCCGCCGCGAGCACCACATGGGTGGCGGTGTACTTGCGCCGCTTGAGTGGCAACAGACCCGTCCGTTTCGCGCGCACCTCCCACACTCCGTCGGACCGCTGCGAGAAACTCGATACCGTCGTCATCGGAATGATCTCTGCCCCAGCCTTTTCGGCGAGGCCGAGATAGTTCTTCAGCAGGGTGTTCTTGGCGCCGTAGCGGCAACCCGTCATGCAGGATCCGCATTCGATGCAGCCGGTGCGCGCCGGACCGGCACCGCCGAAGTACGGATCCGGCACCGTCTTACCCGGAGCCTTCGTGCCGTCGGGGCCGAAGAACACCCCGACGGGCGTCGCGACGAACGTGTCCTCGACACCCATATCGGCGGCGACCTCTTTCATGATGCGGTCGGCGTCTGTGAACGTCGGATTCTGGACCACGCCGAGCATTCGCTGCGCCTGGTCGTAATGCGGGGTCAGCTCGCCACGCCAATCGGTGATCTGCTCCCATTGCGGGTCGTTGAAGAACGCGTCCGGCGGGACGTACAGGGTGTTGGCGTAGTTGAGCGAGCCTCCGCCGACACCCGCGCCGGCCAGGATCATCACGTTGCGCAACAGATGGATTCGTTGGATGCCGTACATGCCGAGTTTCGGCGCCCATAGGAACTTGCGCAGATTCCAGGACGTCTTCGCGAACTCGTCGTCGGCGAACCGGCGACCGGCCTCGAGAACGCCGACGCGGTAGCCCTTCTCGGTGAGCCGTAGAGCGGTGACACTGCCACCGAAACCGGAACCGATGATGAGGACGTCGTAGTCAGGCTTCATCGGCCCAGTATCTAACTACCGGCCGGTAACTACCAGCTAGGTCGCCCTAACTATCGAGATCTCAGTTACCGACGGTCAGGCCGACCTTCTGGAACTCCTTGAGGTCGCAATAACCAGCCTTGGCCATCGATCGCCGCAGGCCACCGACCAGATTCAGCGATCCGAAGGGATCATCGGACGGCCCGGTCAGCACCTGCCCCAGCGAAGGCCGCTCGCCCAGCGCGACCTGCAGCAGAGCGCCGCGCGGCAACGACGGGTGCGCAGCCGCGGCGGGCCAGAACCAGCCATCTCCCAGGGCCTCGGCGGCAGTGGCCAACGGGGTGCCGAGCACTACGGCGTCGGCGCCGCACGCGATGGCCTTGGCTAGGTCGCCGGACGTGTGGATGTCACCGTCGGCGAGCACGTGCACGTAGCGCCCGCCCGTCTCGTCGAGGTATTCGCGGCGCGCGGCCGCGGCGTCGGCGATCGCGGTCGCCATCGGCACGCTGATGCCGAGCACCTCGTCGCTGGTGGTGACGCCGCGGGTCGATCCGTAGCCGACGATGACGCCCGCAGCGCCGGTGCGCATGAGGTGCAATGCGGTGCGGTGGTCGAGGACACCACCCGCCACCACCGGTATGTCGAGCTCGGAAATGAAGGTCTTGAGGTTCAGCGGTTCGCCGACCCCGTGATCTTGAGCGACCCGCTCCGCGGAGATGATCGTGCCCTGGATGACCAGTAAGTCGACGCCTGCGGCCACCAGCGCCGGCGTCAGCGCCTGCGCATTTTGGGGACTCACTCGGACGGCCGTGGTCACACCGGCATCGCGGATCCGCGCCACCGCGGCACCCAGCAGATCAGGATCCAGCGGCGCAGAGTGCAGTTGCTGCAACAGCCGGATCGCCGCCGCCGGTTCCGGCTCTTTCTCGGCCGCAGCGACGACCTGAGCGATCTTCTCCCCGACGTCGGCGTGCCTGCCGATCAGGCCTTCGCCGTTGAGCACACCGAGGCCGCCGAGACGGCCCATCTCGATGGCGAACTCCGGCGACACCAGCGCGTCGGTCGGGTGTGCCACGACCGGGATCTCGAACCGGTAGGCGTCCAGTTGCCAGGCCGTCGAAACATCTTGGGAGGACCTGGTTCTGCGGGACGGGACGATGTTGATCTCGTCGAGTTCGTAGGTGCGGCGGGCGGTTCGGCCCATGCCGATTTCAACTGTGTCACGCACTGCGTCATCTCCCCTTCGAGCACGCTGTCAGCGGGTGTAGTAGTTCGGGGCCTCGACAGTCATCGCGATGTCGTGCGGGTGACTCTCCTTCAATCCCGCTGCGGTGATCTGTACGAACTGCGCCTGCTGCAGGTGCTCGATGGTGGCCGAGCCCGTGTAACCCATCGCGGCGCGCAACCCGCCCGTGAGTTGATGAATCACTGTCGACAGCGGACCGCGGAACGGCACCCGCCCCTCGATGCCCTCGGGCACCAGCTTGTCCTCGGACAGCGCGTCGTCCTGGAAATAGCGGTCCTTGGAGTACGACCGTGCCCCCGCGCGCCCGGCCATCGCGCCGAGTGAGCCCATGCCGCGGTAGCTCTTGAACTGCTTGCCGTTGACGAAGATCAGCTCGCCCGGCGACTCGGCGGTGCCCGCCAGCAGCGAGCCGAGCATGGCCGTGGACGCGCCGGCCGCCAATGCCTTGGCGATGTCTCCGGAGTACTGCAGGCCGCCGTCGGCGATGACGGGAATACCCTTCGGCGCGCACGCTGCGACCGCCTCGAGGATCGCGGTGATCTGTGGGGCTCCGACGCCGGCCACCACCCGCGTGGTGCAGATCGAGCCGGGACCGACGCCGACCTTCACCGCATCGGCGCCCGCGTCGACCAACGCGGCCGCGGCGGCGCGGGTGGCGACGTTGCCGCCGATCACCTCGACGCGGTCGCCGACCGTCGCCTTCAGTCGATGCACCATGTCCAGCACGCCGCGGTTGTGGGCGTGCGCGGTGTCCACGATGAGCACGTCGACTCCGGCGTCCACCAGCGTCGTCGCCCGCGTCCACGCGTCGTCGCCGACACCGACCGCGGCGCCGACGAGCAACCGGCCGTCACTGTCCTTGGTAGCGAAGGGGAATTGCTCGGTCTTGACGAAGTCCTTGACGGTGATCAGCCCGGTCAGCTTGCCGTTGCCGTCGACGATCGGCAGCTTCTCAATCTTGTGGCGGCGCAACAGCCCCAGCGCCGCTTCGGCCGAAACACCTTCCTGCGCAGTGATCAACGGAGCCTTGGTCATCACCTCCGACACCGGCTTCGACTGGTCGACCTCGAAGCGCATATCGCGGTTGGTGATGATCCCGACGAGAGAGCCTTGTGAATCCACGACCGGCAGCCCCGAGATGCGGAACCGCGCGCACATCGCGTCGACCTCGGCGAGCGTGTTGTCCGGTGAGCAGGTGACGGGGTCGGTGACCATGCCGGCCTCCGAGCGCTTGACCGTCTCGACCTGGCCGGCCTGTTCGGCGACGGGCAGGTTGCGGTGCAGCACCCCCATGCCGCCGGCGCGGGCCATCGCGATGGCCATCCGCGATTCGGTGACGGTATCCATCGCCGAGCTGACGAGCGGGACCCGCAGCCGGATCCGTTTGGTCAGCTGGCTGGAGGTGTCTGCTGTGGCGGGCACCACATCTGAAGCGGCCGGCAGCAGCAGTACGTCGTCGAATGTGAGGCCGAGCATCGCGATCTTCGTCGGATCGTCGCCGCCGGTGGGTACCGGAACAGCGAGGGGAAGGCTGCTTTCGGCAATCGACATGGGTGGGGCCTCCCGGGACAGACGAGCTAGATTCCCCATCTTATCGGCATTGACGTCGCCGGTTCTGCTCCACACTCCCGGTTGCGCCATGCCGGGCGGACGGCTGGCGCGAAATGTAGGCGGCTGCGTAATGTGGGAGTCGTGCGCGACCACCTTCCGCCGGGTTTGCCGCCCGATCCGTTCGCCGACGACCCGTGCGACCCGTCGGCAGCGCTCGACGCCCTGGAGCCCGGTCAGCCGCTGGACCCCCAGGAGCGGACCGCGGTCGAGGCCGATCTCGCCGACTTGGCTGTCTATGAAGCGTTGTTGGCGCACAAGGGAATTCGCGGTTTGGTGGTGTGCTGCGACGAATGCCAGCAGGACCACTATCACGACTGGGACATGCTGCGGGCGAACCTGCTGCAGCTGCTGGTCGACGGTACGGTCCGCCCGCACGAGCCGGCCTACGACCCCGAACCCGACGCCTACGTCACCTGGGATTACTGCCGCGGTTACGCCGACGCCTCTCTCAACGAGGCCACGACGGACACCGACGGGTATCGCTGACGGCGCAATCGCTAATTAGCTGCCGTCGCCGCCGGAGCCAGACTCCACTTCGGGAACCACGAACGTCGTCGTAACCGGCGCTCGCCGTTGTACCGGCGGTTCCTCGACCGTCGCCGGAGGTTCCTCGACAGTTGCGGGCGGCGCCTCAACCGTCACAGGAGGTGCCTCAACCGTCGCTGGCGGCACTTCGACGGGCGGCGCCTCCTCGGCGGCCTCAGAGACAGTCGATGACGGCGCAGCAGGCTGCTGGGTCCTCGTGGTCACTGCAACGGTGGTCGTCGTCGTAGGTGTCGCAGTCGGCGAACTCGGAGGCGGCTCTTCCTCAGGCGCGGCCGATGGCGGCGGCGTGCTGGGCGGCAACGACGTCGGCCCCGCCGTTGCAGGCACCGACGATGGGGGCGGCACCTGCACCGGCGGACTGGTCGGTGGCGTCTGGGACGACGCCGGACTGGTCGGCGACGTCGGACTGGTCGGCGACGTCGGACTGGTCGGCGACGTCTCCGACGAAGGAGAAGTTGTCGGCGTCGTTTCCGACGGCGGGGTGGTCTCCGACGAGGTGCTGTCCGACGACGTCGGGGTGTCCAGGACAACCACGTCCGGGAAGACCGGCGGCGGCATGTCGGGCGGCAGCACCGCGGCGGGATCTTGCGCCTCGACCTTCACCGTCAGCTGTTGCCACTCGGAAACCAACTCCTGCTTGGCGACATCGTCATTGACCGTCGCAACGGTGGTGGTGAGTGTCTCCAGTTTGTCCTGAGCCTGTTGCCACTGTCCCTGGTCGACGAGCTGCTGCACCTCGGCGAGTTGCTGCGAGGCAAGCATCACGGCGTCATCCCGCGGAGCCGGCGCCTCGCCGAAGATCATCGTGCGCAGACCGTAGAGCGAGTCGCCCGGTCCCGCGCCCGCCACGACGCTGGCGAAGCCACCGAGACACAGCACCGCCGCGGCGGTCGACCCGACCAGGGCCAGCGTCCGGCGGGACCGCTTGCGTGTGCGCTGGGCGGTGTCGAGTGCGATCACCGCGTCGCGGGGCGTCACCGGCACCGTCATCGGCGCATCACGAATGTCGTCGCGCCAACCGGACAGCAGGCTGATCAGCTCAGCGTCTCCGCGATCGCTTGCATACGCCGGCTGCTGATACGCGAGCGCGTCGAGCAACTGGTCAGTGCGGTTGATCTCGTTGAGCGACGGATCGCCCCCGTTGGAAGTCCAGCGTCCGAAGTCAGGCATGGTCGTGCCCCGTCGAGATGATCTCTTCCTTCAGCCGTGCCAGTGCGCGGTGCTGGGCGACTCGGACCGCGCCCGCAGTACTTCCGACCGCCTCGGCGGTTTCTTCGGCGCTCATGCCGACGACCACGCGCAGGATCAGAATTTCGCGTTGCTTCTCAGGCAATATCGCCAGCAGCTTCTTCATCCGGGCCGATGCCTCGGAATCCAGCGCCATCTGCTCGGGGCCGGCGTCCAGCGAGAACCGTTCCGGCACGACTTCCGTCGGGTCGGAGCGATTCCTGCCCGCTGCGCGATGAGCGTCAGCGACCTTGTGCGCTGCAATGCCGTACACAAAGGCCAGGAACGGTCGTCCCTGATCCTTGTAGCGCGGCAGCGCCGTTATGGCGGCCAAGCACACCTCCTGCGCGACGTCATCAGCTGAGAGGCCACTTCGCTCAGTCGACCCCACCCTCGCCCGGACGTACCGGATGACGATGGGACGAATGGTCTCCAGCACCCTCCGGAGTGCGTCCCGATTGCCCGCTACAGCCTCAGCGACGACATCATCGAGACGTTCTCCCGAAATTGTCATCGTGGGCGATCTCTCCAGCGTTACGTAGCGGACACTTACCGGTGGGCTTGGCTCAGCTAAACAATAACTTTCAGGATGGAGTGCTCCCGTCTCAGCGGACGGCCCACACGCCGCCCCGTGACCTGACTGTGTCGGCGGAACCGTCGCGGATCGACGCCACCTCTGCCTCTGAGCGCACCCCGCTACCGATACCGGCCAGCAAGGAGGCCAACGCCCAGCGCAGCGGGACCATTCCGTGTTGTTCCGTGACCTCGAGCGCGGCATCGGCCACCCGCCGCGAGCCGTCGAGGTCACCGACGCAGCACAGCGCGGCGGCCATGACAACCTCGGTTTTGACGGTGTGCCGTACCGAACCGAGCGCGGCGGCGGCCGCCCTGGCCGCCTCCGCATGATGCACCGCGGACGAACCCTGTCCGCGCGCCATCGCCAGCTCCGCGGACACCCAAGCGATCCGCACGTGCAGCCGCGCAGGAACCGGGCCGTCGAGAAGGTCGGCGGCGCGGAGCAACGCCCGCTCCGCCGCCGCAAACCGTCCCGTACCGAGCGCATCGGCGGCCAGCCCGATCAACGCGTCGCCGCCCGCTTCCCGATCGGCACCCGCAAGTGCGGACGCCCTGCCGTCCCAGGTGCGAGCCCGGTCGTGCCAGCCGAGCTGGCGCAGAAACGACGCGCGGGTGCTGTGGGCCAGCGATACCAGCGGGCCGGGCTGCTGACGTCGCAACAAGGAGAGGTCGGCCAACGCGCTGCTGTATCGGCCCTGACCGCCGGCCACCACCGCCCGCAGCCATAGCTGCTGCGGAGTGGTCGCGGGGGGCAGCGGCCAGCGTCCCGGATCGTCCCCGAACGCCGCGTTCGCCAGGTCTGCGGTGGAAGTGATCATCAGTGCCGCGACGCTATCAACGCGTATCAATGGGCCAGTGCAATACCCGGTACCGGTGGACTCGTATTTCAAAGGGGTCAAAATCACTTTGGTTAACAGTTGGTGCTGCCAAAGTTAATTCCATGTAAGACGGCGCAGGGTTGCGACAAATTGCCGAAATCGCATGTATCGACGCGATCAGGACAAATAGGCCTCCCCGGCCCCCGCATCACGTTTGCTTAAACACCGATCTCGACGGCGAAGTATCCCAAGATGAACGTGACGTAAATTCTGGACCTGCCGTTATGTCAATTAGCACATGTTCAGGCTATTGACGGAATTTCGTGAGCCCCCCTAGTTTGTGTGCACGAGTAGTCATCGGCGACTTGCGCTCGGATCGGTTCCGTAACTCACGCACTTGTGTAGTTGGCGAAATGGGTGTGTAGAGAGGGGTTTTCCAATGCCACAGCCGCAACAGCTTCCCGGACCCAATGCAGATATCTGGGATTGGCAGATCGCCGGCCTTTGCCGAGGCGTCGACTCGTCCATGTTTTTTCACCCCGACGGCGAACGCGGCCGGGCCCGCGCTCAGCGTGAGATGCGTGCCAAGGAGATGTGCCGCAGCTGCCCGGTGATCACGCAGTGTCGCTCGCACGCGCTGGCGGTGGGTGAGCCCTACGGTATCTGGGGCGGCCTGTCCGAGTCCGAGCGCGAATTGTTGCTGAAGCGGGGTATCCGCCGCGCCTCATAGTCACGAACCCAATCGAGAAGGTCCCATCCGGCGTCCCGGGTGGGACCTTTTCCGTCGGCTGCTCAGGCGTCCGGTTCGGTGTCGGGCTTCGCGACGTCCACGTCTGACTCACCGGCGGGCTTGGTCGCGGCCACCGGCTTGGGCCGACGGGCACCGGCCGCGCGGATGACGCCGTAGCAGAGAGCAACGACGGCGGCCACCACGAGCAGCCACGGCAGCATGAGACCGAACAGCAGCACGAGGTTTGCTGCTACGGAAACCAGTGCGTCCCAACCTCGTTCGACCTGGCCCAGAAATCCCTGATACTGCTTGGGTGCCGGGCCGCCGATTGTTTCTGCCACGAAGGTGACATTGACGGTGCTGTATTCGATGCGGTCGCCGAGGGCTTCACGCTGTGCGCGCAGGCTGTCTAAGTCCGCTTGACGCTGAGAGAGCGCGTCCTCGGCGGCGATGAGTGCTTCGGGGTCGCGGGCGTCGCGCATGATCGCCAGCAGGCGGTCTACCGAAGTCTGCAGCGCCTTGATGCGGGCGTCGAGATCGACCCGCTGCGCCGTCACATCCTCGGAGCTGGTTTCGGCGGTCTGCACGGTGCCCAGCGTCTTGAGCTCGCGCACCACGCCGTCGAGCTTGTCCACTGGAACGCGCAGCACGACCGACGTGCGCGCCAATCCCGAGTCGGACCCCGCGTCCTCGCTGCGGCTGTCGACGCGGCCGTCGGCGTCCTCGACCATGACGGCCGCCCTGTCCGCCGCCTCGGAGGTGTTGGCCACCGTGATGGTCATCGATGCGGTCTTGACGATGTCGCGCTGGACGTCGTCCACCGGCATGGGCTCCTGCGGCGGTGGAGCCTCCGGTGCGCCGGCGCCGGCGCCATCGGTGGTGAACTTGGACGCGGGCGCGTCATTCTCCTGGCGCGACGGACCCGATCCGGCACACGCCGTCAACAGCGCGAGAGTCGCGATTCCGGTGATCGCCACCGTCATCCATTTGCGGTACAACCTGCAGGAAGTGCTGCTCATGGCAGCCACCATGCCATTAGCTGTGAAGTTCGACCATTTTCGCTGGTTGGATAGGCAGTCAACGAGGTCAAACGTCAATCACGCGGATGATGGTCTTACCCCGGCCACGACGCGTCGGATCGAACGCGGCGGCGGCATCGTCGAGGGGTCGTATCGTCGCGACGCGTGGCGCGATCCGCCCGTCCCGCAGCCTGAGCTCCAATTCGGCGAGTGCCGCACGATCGGGCTCGACGACGAAGAATATGGCGCGAACATTGTCGGGCGGGCTGGGCGGCGGTTCGGCGATGCTGACGAGTGCACCGTCAGGTCGGACCAACGCAGCCGAGCGGCGGAGGATCTCACCACCGATCACGTCGAACACCATGTCCACTGCGCCGACGTCTTCAAGCCGACCTTCATCCAGGTCCGCGAAAACTTCTGCGCCTAGTCCCAGCGCCACGTCACGATCGGCCGCGCGTCCCGTACCGATGACCCGCGCCCCCGCCTCGAGCGCGAGTTGTACCGCCATCGAACCGACACCGCCGGCAGCGCCGTGAATCAGCACCGTCTGCCCGGCGCAGAGCCGCCCGTGAAGGAACAGTCCCTGCCACGCGGTGAGGCCCGAAATCGGCAGTGCCGCAGCCACGGTGTGGTCGACTCCCGACGACAGCGGCGCAAGATTGCGAGCCTCGACTGCCACGAATTCGGCCAGCGTGCCATTTCGGCACCAGTCGGTGATCCCGAAGACTCGTTGGCCGACCGTCAAACCCGTCGTCCCGTAGCCGAGTTCGGCGACGACCCCGGAGACCTCGTGCCCGGGGATGGTCGGTGCCCTGTCACGTCCGGCCCGGTCGGTCCAGGTGCCCGGCCAGTCGAGCTCGCCCGGTGTGAACCCCGCCGCGTGCACTCGGACGACGACATCGTTCTCCGCGGCGTGCGGGTACGGCATCTCCCCCAGCGCTAGGCCGTGCACCCCGGCAGCGCGGTCGCGCGCGATGATCGCTCGCATCAGTTCAGAGTCGAGATATGAAGCTGGGACTAGTCTTTCGACTCGTCAGAGTCCTCGGACTTGTCGTCATCATCCGAGTCGTCATCGCCCGAGTCGTCATCCTCCTCAGAGCCGTCATCCTCCTCCGAGCCTTCATCAGACTCGTCCTTGGTGTCGTCGTCGTCCGTGGTGTCTGCACCCGATTCGCTGATGCCGTCGGCATGTTTCGTCAGCAGCCTCGCCAGTTGACGGGCCTCCTCCGGCGCCAACGAGTCGTCGATGAGCCGCTCGCCGTCCTCGGATACCCGCTCGAGATAGACCGTGTTCTTCTTCGTGGCGACGTTCCATTGGCCGCCTTCATGCTCCGCCATTGGGCCGGGATACCCCGGCTACCGGTTTGTCATTCACTTTCAGGGCACCCGGGTCCAGGGTTGGCAGTTCCGCGATTCGAAGGCCTTCACTTCGGCGTTGACATTCGCGAACATCGGACCGATCGACATGTTCGTGGCGACCACGTGGTCTTTGTTGGTGTCGGGCGTGCTGTACGCGAACCACGCGCACATCGAGTCCACGGTCGGCACGTCGTTGATCCATACGCCAAACGTCGAGGCCGAACCGGCGGTTTGGTAAAGACCCGGCGCGATATCAGGACCGACGAGAAAGAAGCCGTTGCCCGGGATCGGGTCCAGGGGGGCGGCACTCGCACGCGACACGAACGTGACTGCAGCCAGTGTGGCGACAAGTCCGGCCACCGCGTACCGCCTGATCACCTCGGCAGCGTAACTCTTCAGGTCAGCGCACCGAATACATTCCTGTGACGCCTGAAAGGATCGGCGCGGCAATGTCGCTCTTGGCATTGTCTGCCGCCCTGAACATCGCCCCGGCCCACGCTGACCCGCTGCCCGGATTCTGTGTGCCGCCGAGCGTCGTCGACGACGTGTGCACCGTGCGGATGACATCGGTGACGGCCGATGCCGTCAATGGGACGATCACCGGCACACCCGTCGGAGGCGGAACTGCGATTACCGTTGCGGGACAAGGAGATGCCTACCTGAAGTCGGTGGGCTTCGGCGACGCCCGGCCGCACCCGATACAACGCTGGGACGAGACGATCGACAGCGTGAACGCCCTCAGCGTCGATCCGTCCAACCCGAACTGGTACGGCAATGCCAAGGCCCAGGCGTTCCTGCCCAGGACACTGAATGACCTGGCCAGCCAGTTCCCGCCAGATGTCCTGGTGGTCCGCTTCACTGGCGACGACGCCCAGCCGGGTTCGTACCGGCTCGTCTCCGTTCAGCCCACACCCCGGTAGGGGGGCTCAATCGGCAGGAGCAGTAACCAAAAGACCTGCGTGAACGCCTATCTCAGCCTTCCGTGTAGGTATATGTCGTTGTGGTGCATACGTCTATGCCGGTGCGCACCAGCTCCTCGCCGTCCTCGAACACGGCCTTGAAGTCGTATAGGCACGCCCCGCTGCCGTCATCGATGTTGATGTTCACCGACTGGCCTACCGGCAGGACGTCCTCGCCGAGAATGTCCTCCTCCCAGGTGCCTCGGTCGACGTTCGAGGCGAAGAACTGCACGATCGCGTGCTGCGTTTCGTTGATGACTTCGACGTGGCGGTCTTGTGCGTTGGCCGGGGCGGCGGTCAGCCCAATCAGGGCGAGAGCCGCCATCACGATGCTGATCGTGAGTTTCTTCAACATCCTGTTCATCTCTTGTCTCTCTTCTCGAATTGCGAAGCAACCCGAACCCCTACCCCCGGCTCGCCCCGCCACCGACTACGGCTTTGTTCCAGCGGGGCAAACTTATCTCGTTTCGGCTGGCAATGATGCCGAACTTGCGCATTTGCAAGCCAGACGACCTAGGTCGCTGCCCAAGCGTCGCCGACGAAGATTCTTGGTCGGGCCCAGCCCGGCTCAGTAACAATCTGGGCGTTGCATAGCAAACACCCCCGGCCCATCAGGACCGGGGGTGTCTGTAGAGAACTAGCTAGTGATGGTGATGACCGTGGCCGTGGCCATGGCCGTCGTCCTCCGACTCGGCCGGCTTCTCGACGATCGCCGTCTCGGTCGTCAGCACCATTCGCGCAACCGACGCTGCGTTCTGCACCGCTGACCGGGTGACCTTGACCGGGTCCACGACGCCGTCTGCAGCCAGATCGCCGTATGCGAGCGTCGCCGCGTTGAAGCCCTGCCCGGCGGGCAGTTCGGACACCTTGTTCACCACGACCGAGCCGTCGAGCCCGGCGTTGGTCGCGATCCAGTACAGCGGCGCCGTCAACGCGGAGGCGAATACGCCTACGCCCAGCGCCTCGTCACCGGAGAGCGACTCGCGCAGCGGGCCGAGCACCGAACCGGCCTGGACGAGCGCCGCGCCGCCACCGGCGACGATGCCCTCCTCGACGGCCGCCTTGGCTGCCGACACCGCGTCCTCGACCGCTTCCTTGCGCTTCTTCAGGTCGGTCTCGGTGGCCGCGCCGACCCGGATGACGGCGACGCCACCGGACAGCTTGGCCAGACGCTCTTCGAGCTTCTCGCGATCCCAGTCGGAATCGGATGCCTCGATCTCCGAGCGCAACTGCGCCTTGCGACCGTCGATGGCTTCCGCCGTGCCACCGCCGTCGACGATGACGGTGCTGTCCTTGTCGACGACGACCCGGCGTGCGGTACCCAGCACCTCCAGGCCGACCTCGCGCAGCACCAGACCGACGTCGGGGTTGACGACCTGTCCGCCGGTGACGATCGCCAGATCCTCGAGGAACGCCTTTCGGCGGTCGCCGAAGAACGGTGCCTTGACGGCAACGGCCTTCAGCGTCTTGCGAATCGCGTTGACCACCAACGTGGAAAGGGGTTCACCCTCGACGTCCTCGGCCACGATCAGCAGCGGCTTGCCCGACTCGGCGACCTTCTCCAGCAGCGGAAGCAGATCAGGCAGCGAGCTGATCTTCTCGCGGTGCAGCAGCACCAACGCGTCCTCGAGCACGGCTTCCTGTGCATCGAAGTCGGTGATGAAGTACGCGGAGATGTAACCCTTGTCGAAGCCGACGCCCTCGGTGACCTCGAGCTCGGTGTTCAACGTCGAGGACTCCTCGACCGTCACCACACCATCGACGCCGACCGTGGTCATGGCCTCTCCCACGAGCTCACCGACCTGCTCATCGCGGGAGGACACGGTGGCGACCTGGGCGATGGCCTTCTTGTCGCTGACCGGCGTCGCGGCCGCGAGCAGCGCCTCGGAGACCGCGTCGGCGGCCTTGCTGATGCCCAGGCCGAGTGCGATCGGGTTGGCACCTGCGGCCACGTTGCGCAGGCCGGCCTTGATGATTGCCTGTGCGAGCACCGTCGCGGTGGTCGTGCCGTCACCTGCCACGTCGTTGGTCTTGGTGGCGACCGACTTGACCAGCTGGGCGCCGAGGTTCTCGAACGGGTCTTCCAGCTCGATCTCGCGGGCGATGGTGACGCCGTCGTTGGTCACCACCGGACCGCCGTACGCCTTGGCCAGCACCACGTGGCGACCGCGCGGCCCCAGCGTGATCCGCACGGCGTCGGCGAGCTTGTCGACCCCGGCTTCCATTGCCCGGCGCGCAGTTTCGTTGAACTCGATCTGCTTGCTCATGAATGTCCTTACTGACTGAAACTGACTCGAAACGACTCGAAACGAGTGCCGCCCCGGAACTCACCCGTCGATACGGGAAGCTCCGGGGCGGGACACGGGTGCTTACTTGTTGACGACAGCCAGCACGTCGCGAGCGGAGAGAATCAGGTACTCCTCGCCGTTGTACTTGATCTCGGTGCCGCCGTACTTGCTGTAGATGACGGTGTCGCCTTCGGAAACGTCCAGGGGGATGCGCTTCTCGCCGTCCTCGTCCCAGCGGCCGGGGCCAACTGCGACGACGGTGCCCTCCTGGGGCTTCTCCTTGGCGGTGTCGGGGATGACCAGACCGGAAGCGGTCGTGGTCTCGGCCTCGTTGGCCTGTACGAGGATCTTGTCCTCGAGTGGCTTGATGTTCACGCTCGCCACGATGGAGCCCTCCACTAATTTCGGGTTGTCGACCCCGGGGGATCCCGGGGTCTCAATTACCAGGTGTTCGGCATAGCGTCCGTGCCTCGCTCCGTCGTCGCGGGTGCCGGCGCAGGGTTTGGGCGCGTCTGCCACCTAGCACTCTATACATGAGAGTGCTAGCACTCAAGATCGGCCTATGCCTATCTCGTAAAGCGAACACGCAGGTCCCCGAAGAAGGCAGTGACCAGCGGGTTGAACAGGTCGGCGCGCTCCCACTGCAGGAAGTGGCCCGCGCCCGGCACCACAATCGGACCCGCTCGGTCGGTGAAGGCCACCTCGCACGTGTGCAGGAAATCGGGACCGATCACCTGGTCGTCCATGCCGTAGAGGATCAGGGTGGGCACGTCGACCTTGCGATCGAGGATCGGCGGCTCGCTCATCTTCCGTCCGTGCATGAGCTGATAGCACGCCCAGCTTGCGCGAAGCCGCTCTTCGGTCGAGAACGGTTCGGCCATGAAATCCGCATCGGCCGCGGTGAAGGTGCCTGGTGAGGCCCACAACCGATGTCCGTAGAACTCGGAGATGTAGCGGCGGCGCTTGGCCGGGGTATCAAGATCTGCCGCCAGGTCATCGGGTGTCACGCCCTGCCGGTAGCGGTAGTCGGCCGTCGGCCCATCGCCTATGCCGCGGATGGACGCCACGTCTATTCCGGCCGCCTCGAACTCTTTGAACAGGAACGGCGGCACGGAGTCGAAGAACACGAACTTCTCCACGAATCCCGGATAGCGGTGGAGAAGATCGCACGCGATGGCGCCGCCGAGGTCGCCACCGACCACGCCACATCGCTCATGGCCAAGCACATCGTGCACCAGCAGGTACAGGTCCCGGCTCCACGCCGCCAGGTCGTACACATCCTCTGTCGACAGGTCCGAATCGCCGAAGCCACGCAGGTCGGGGACGGTCACCTCGTAGCCGGCCTCGGCAAGCGGACCGATATTGCGCCACCAGATGCGCTTCGTCTCGGGGTAGCCGTGGAGGAGGAGCAGCGGATAGCCACCGGCCCCCTCGTGGACGAAGGCAAGGGACAACCCGTCGCGGCCCTCGCTCGGCGGGACCTCTCGGTGGTGGATGGTGAACGCATCCGGCGCCGGAGTCGGCGGCTGTTCGGGTCGCAGGCGCAGTTCGTAGTGCACGCCCACGCAGTCTGCCGCAGCGACGCTCAGAACTTGGTCGGATCGACCATCAAGTGATCAGACACATTGCCGAGCATTTGGATCTCCACCTTGCGCTCGGTGAAATGCCAGCCGTAGGCGTCACGGCCGAACGTGTCGAAGTACCGCCCCACGACGATCGGCTGGATCGGCACGGACTCGGTGTCCTGCACGACGCAGAACGTGGAGCGCGCGGTCGCCGTGTTGTCGGCGAGGTCGATGATCGGATTCAGCACGAGGTGACGTGTCCGGGGCGTGTTGCCATGGTCGGGATAACGCCGGGTGGTGGCCGCGAACAGCTTGGCGATGTTGTCCGCACCGGAGACTCCCTGGGGTCCGGTGCCGCCGAACGAGGCCTTCGACAGCAGCGCTCCGACGCCGTCGAAGTCGCCCGCGTCGATGAATTCGGCGTAGCGGTAGAGCAACTCGGTGATGTCCAACTTGTCGCTCACGCCACCTGTCCCTTCACCACCGGAAGACCGGGATCGCTTGCCGCGTCCAACGGCGACGGCGCCGCACCCGCGGCGATCAGATGAGCCGCAAACGATGCGATCATCGCACCGTTGTCGGTGCAGAGCCGTGGCCGCGGGATGCGCAGTGTCAGACCGTTTTCGGCGCAGCGCTGCTCGGCAAGCTCACGCAGCCGCGAATTGGCCGCCACCCCACCGGCAATCAGCAATGTCGACACGCCGAGTTCCTTTGCGGCGCGGATTGCTTTCAGCGTCAGCACGTCTGCCACGGCTTCCTGGAAACCGGCCGCGACGTCGGCTTGCGAAGCATCCGGGTGGCTCTCGACATACCGGGCGACGGCGGTCTTGAGCCCGGAGAAGCTGAACGCGAACCGATCGTCGCGCGGTCCGGTCATGCCGCGGGGAAAGGCGATCGCGTTACGGTCCCCGGTCCTGGCGAGATCGTCGAGCACCTTCCCGCCGGGGTACCCGAGCCCGAGCAGACGCGCCACCTTGTCGTAGGCCTCCCCCGCGGCGTCGTCGACGGTGCTGCCGAGCTCGACGATCGGTTCGCCCAGCGAGCGCACGTGCAACAGGTTGGTGTGTCCGCCGGACACCAGCAGGCCCACGCTCTCGGGTAGCGGGCCGTGGTCGAAGACATCGGCGGCCAGATGGCCCCCGAGATGGTTGACGGCGTAGAACGGCACCTGCCATGCGGCCGAATACGCCTTGGCCGCAGCCACTCCCACCAACAATGCACCGGCGAGACCCGGTCCAATGGTCGCCGCGATGATGTCCGGCTTCGCCACTCCGGCCGTTTCCAGTGCACGGCGCATCGTCGGTCCCAGCGCCTCCAGGTGCGCACGCGACGCGATCTCGGGCACCACCCCGCCGAAGCGGGCGTGCTCGTCGACGCTGGAGGCCACCTCGTCGGCCAGCAGCGTCACGGCGCCATCCGCGCCGAGTTCGGCGACGCCGACGCCGGTTTCGTCACAGGAGCTCTCGATGGCCAGGATGATCGTCATGATGGGCTCTCTTGAGGAAGGCGCTTCATCGTATAGGCGTCTGCACCGCTGGCGCGGTAATAACGCCGACGCAGACCGACGTTGACGAAGCCGAAGCTCTCATAAAGTTTGATCGCGGGCACATTGTCAGTACGTACCTCGAGGAAAACCACGCTGCCGGAGGCTAATTCGAGGATTTCAGTCACCAGCCGCCGTCCGATGCCCCGACCCTGGTACGCCGGATCGACACCGATGGTGTGAATCTCGTACTCGTAGGGGCGTACTCGGCCCAGCCGCGCGATCCCGGCGTAGCCGATCAGCTTGTCTTCCGTCTCTTCCTTCGTGCGTGCGGCGATGTAGTGGATGTGCTTGGCCTTGAGTTCGGCAAGAAACGCCCGCTCCGGCCACGGGTCGTCCCCCTCGAACAGCAGGGACTCCAGCTCGGCGCACCGCGCGGCGTCCGAGGGCTTCAGCTTTCCGTAGACGACGGTCATCGGGCCGCCCGCTCGGCCAACGTCTTCGCGTCGGGGCGACGCAGATACAGCGGCACCAGGGGCGCCGGCGGCGATGTCCAATCGGCGACCGCGCGCACCAGACCCTCGGCGGTGGGATGCCGGGGCGGTTGTGCGAGCGCCTCTTCCGCGCCGGGCACGCCGGCAGGCGCGGCGACAGCTGGACCCTCGACGCGCACCCCGTCGCGGTAGCGCGCCCAGTACACCTCGCGCCTGCGCGCGTCGGTGACCACCAGCAGATTGCCACCGCCCACGATGGCGATCGCGTCCAGGCTGCACACGCCGTGTACCGGGACACCCAGCGCATGCCCGAACGCCGCGGCGGTGGCCATGCCGACCCGCAGGCCGGTGAACGGTCCGGGGCCACAGCCGACGACGACCGCCGCGAGATCCTCGACGCCGACCCCGGCGTCGGCGAGTGCGCCGACCGCATTGGGGGTCAGCTGCTCGGCGTGCGCACGGGCGTCGACTGTGACCCGCTGCGCCAGCACCTCGATCGTGTCGCCGTCCCGGCGGACCACCCCGGCGGTGACCGCGGGCGTCGCGGTGTCGATCGCCAGGATCAGGCTGCTCACGGCGTGCTCCACTGCCACATCGCTGTGCGCACTTCGGTGTCGGTGCCGCGTTCGAGACGGATGTCCAGATGGCTGTCGGACAGCCGTTCGGCCAGTCCTTCTCCCCACTCCACGACGACGACCGCATCCTCGAGATCGGTGTCGAGGTCCAGCGAGTCGAGTTCGGCGAGCAGGTCGACCGCGTTGTCGTCGAGCAGCCGGTACAGGTCGACGTGAATCATCGCGGGGGCGTCGGCGCGACGCGCCCGGTGCACACGGGCCAACACGAACGTCGGTGACACGACCGGACCGTCGACATCCATCGCCTGCGCAATACCCTTGGCCAACACGGTCTTTCCCGCACCCAACGGGCCGGACAGCACCACGACGTCACCGGCGCGCAGTTCACTTCCCAGCCGCGCACCGAGGGCGATGGTGTCTTCGGCGGTCGGAAGCTCCGCCGTCCCGGCGGCGCGGTCAGCCATGGTGGCGAACTCGGTCCCGGACGCGGCGCGTGAGGGCGACGAGCTTGGAGGGAGTGGCGCGTTCCACCAGCCGGACGAGCGCGTCGTCGATGATCTCTGGCTGTTCGAGCTCGACGAGATGGCCTGCGCCCTCGACGATCACGAGTTCGGATTTGGGCAGGGCGTCAGCCATGTCCTGGGAGTAGTCCATCGGGGTGAGCAGGTCCTCGTCACCGCACGCGATCAGTGTGGGCACCTTCGCGAGGGTGGCCAGCCCTTCGGTTTCGTCGTGTACTTCGAGCGCGTGCAGGAATTCGACCAGCGTCTCGATCGGGGTGTCGTGCATCATCTTCTCGGAGAATTCGACGACGCTGCGGCTGACCTTCAGATCGCCGTACGAGGCCGCGCGCAGGATGGGAGCGATCACCGACTTGGCGGCGCCGCGGGTGCGGTGCACCGTTTTGGGCGCGTACCGGACTGCGAAGCGCACCGCCTCCAGGGCCGGATTCTTCAGAATCTCGCCCAGCGGCGAGCGTGAAACCCCTTCGGCCGCCGATGCGATGAGCGCTGCGCCGACTACGCGGGTGGGGTACCGCTGCGGGAACTGCCGGGCGTGCGACAGGACCGTCATACCACCCATCGAATGGCCGACGAGCACAACGGGTCCGCGCGGCGCCATCACGGCTAGCACCGTCTCCAGGTCCCTGCCCAATTGCGCCACGTTGTAGGTCTCCGGTGGCGCCTGCCCGGATTGGCCGTGTCCACGCTGGTCGTAGAACACCATCCGGACTTGCGAGCCCCACTCATCGGTCAAGCGGGCACGCTGAAAGTGAAAGGCGCCCATGCGGAGACAGAAGCCATGCGCGAACACAACCGTCAGCGGAGCGTCGGGATCCCCCACCTCACGGACAGCCAGGTCGACACCGTCCGGAGTCGTGACGACTACGCTGCGGTCAGCGTCGAGGAGGCCGAAATCCTCGAATTCGTACGGATCGTCGGTGCTGACGCGTCGGCGTAAGGACCTGGCGACCGACACGGCGGTGGCGGTGCCGACCGCGGTCACGCCCGCGGCACCCGCCAGCCAGCGCGCTCCCTGATCGCTCAACGTCGAATTCCACGGTAGGAGCGCACGACTCGGCCGCGGGGACTCGTGACGACCTCATAGTTGATGGTGCCGAGCAGGTCGGCCCAGTCCTGCGCGGTGGGCTCACCGTCGGACCCGGGGCCGAACAGAATCGCGTCGTCGCCCTCGGACACATCGCCGTCGACACCCACGTCGACCACGAGTTGGTCCATGCAGACGCGCCCGACGCTGCGGCGCAGCCTGCCGTTGATCAACACGTCGATGCGGCCGCTGAGGTTGCGGAAGACGCCGTCGGCGTAGCCGATGGGAAGCAGCGCCAGCGTCGTGTCACGTTCGGCGATCCACGTGTGCCCGTATGACACTCCCTCGCCGGCCTGCACTTTACGCAGCAGTGCCACAGGGCATTTCAGCGTCATCGCGGGGATCAGCCCCATGTCGCCACGCTCGGGAATCGGCGTCTGTCCGTACACCGCGATACCGGGCCGCACCATGTCGAACCCAAGATCCGGCCGCGTCAGCGCCGACGGTGAATTGCTCAGGTGCACGACTTCGTACCGCAAACCCGCACTGCGGGCTTGATCGACCATGTCCTTCAGCCGGCCCGCCTGAATGTCGTTGAGCGGGTGGTCGGGAACGTCACCGTGCACCAGATGCGACATCAGGCCGCGCAACGTCAACGCGTCTTCGGCGAGCATGCGCTTGAGTGCCGGAAGCATCGCCGAGTACTCATCAGGGCCGGCACCGTTGCGGTTCAGTCCGGTGTCGACCTTGACGGTGACCTTCGCGCTACGGCCCGTCCGCTCGGCTGCCTCACGCAGCTCGCCGAGCTGGCGCAGCGACGACACGGCGATCTGCACGTCGGCTTCGAGCGCGGGACCGAAGTCGGTTCCCGGCGGGTGCAGCCACGCCAGCACCGGAGCGGTGATGCCGTCGCGGCGGAGTCTGATCGCCTCCTCGACGGTGGCGACACCCAGTTCCGAAGCACCTGCGGCCAGGGCCGCCCGGCCGGTCTGTGTCGCACCGTGGCCGTACCCGTCGGCCTTGACGACGGCCATCACCTGCGCCAGACCCGCACGGTCGCGCAGCACACCCACGTTGTGTGCCACGGCGTCGAGGTCGATGACCGCCTCGGGAGCCACGTGCGTCGTTCTGGTCGTTTGCATGGTCATGTCACCCTGACCGATTCTCCCAGACAGCGACCGCCGATTGCCGCACGCAGCTGGGTCTCACGCGTACGACAGCCAGGCGAGGCGGGCTGACCTAGGGTTTCGTCCGCGACCCCACCCGGGTGTTTTGGCACACACTAGTGGGCGAACGGTTCCAGACTGTCGAAGTGACCTTGCGGCTTCAACGCATCGAGGTGCGACAACACCGTCTTGGTGTCGTCATACAACGCCCTGGCCAGATCGGCGGAGAACCCCTCGCGAACCACGATCCGCAACATGGTGATGTCCTCGGCGCCCTCCGGCATCGTGTACGCCGGTACCTGCCAGCCGTAGGAACGCAGAGCATGCGACACGTCGAACTCGGTGTAGCCGAAATCGCCCTTCAGCCGGAAGCTGACCACCGGGATCGCCGAGCCGTCGGCGACGACGTCGAAATGCTCGCTCTCCTTGAGCTGGTCGCCGAGCCAACGCGCGGTCGACGACAGGCAATGCATCACTTTGGCGTATCCGCCGCGGCCGAGCCGTAGGAAGTTGTAGTACTGGCCGACGACCTGGTTGCCCGGCCGAGAGAAGTTGAGCGTGAACGTCGGCATGTCGCCGCCGAGGTAGTTCACCCGGAACACCAGGTCCTCGGGCAGGTACTCCGCGCTGCGCCAGACCACGAACCCGATGCCGGGGTAGGTCAGCCCGTACTTGTGGCCGCTGACGTTGATGGAGACGACCCGAGGGAGCCGGAAGTCCCATTCCAGGTGGGGATGCACGAACGGCACGACGAAGCCGCCGCTGGCCGCGTCGACATGCACAGGAACGTCGACTCCGCCGTCGGCGGCCACCTTGTCCAGTGCGGCGCAGATCTCGCCGATCGGCTCGAGTTCTCCGGTGTATGTGGTGCCGAGAATGGCCACCACGCCGATGGTGTCCTCGTCGATGTTCTCCAACACCTGCTCGGGAGTGATCACGTAGCGGTCCTCGGACATCGGGAGATACCGCGGTTCGACATCGAAGTAGCGGCAGAACTTCTCCCACACCACCTGAACGTTGGCGCCCATCACCAGATTCGGGGTCCGGCCCTTCCAGTCCTTCCCCACCTTCTCGCGCCACCGCCACTTCATCGCCAGCCCCGCGAGCATCACGGCCTCGCTGGAGCCGATCGTGGAAACACCGACGGCACTGTTCGGGTCGTCGTCGCGCAGGTTCTCGGCATGGAAAAGGTCGGCCACCATGCACACGCACCGCTGCTCGATGGCGGCCGTCGCGGGGTACTCGTCCTTGTCGATCATGTTCTTGTCGAACGTCTCGGCCATCAGGCGTTCGGCCTGCGGATCCATCCAGGTCGTGACGAACGTCGCGAGGTTCAGCCGCGAGCTGCCGTCGAGCATGAGCTCGTCGTGGATGAATCGGTATGCGGCGTCAGGCTCCATCGCTTCGTCCGGTAAGCGCAACGACGGGATGGGCGCCATCTCCATCCGGCAGGTGTAGGCCGGGGTGATCTGTTGCGAGTGAGTGCCCTTGCGCTTCATGGCAAGACCTTTCGTTAGAGAGATGCGATGGAAGCCCGTACGTGGGCCAGGATGCGGGATGCTGAAGTCGGGGCCGGGTGCGGGCCGGGGTCGGCGGCGGACAGGTTGGCGGCTCGAGCGTGGACGTAGGCGGCTGCGGCGGCGGCCTGGGCCGGCGGCAGGCCCGCGGCAAGCAGCGCACCAACGATGCCGGACAGCACATCGCCGGAACCCGCTGTCGCCGCCCATGATTGGCCCGCCGGGTTCAGATAGACCGGTCCACCGGGTTCCGCGATGACCGTCACGTTGCCCTTCAGCAGCACGGTGACACCGAGGCGGTCGGCGAGCCTGCGGGTTGCGCCGACCCGGTCGTCCCCCGGCGGCGAGCCGGCCAGCCTTTCGAACTCGCCCGCATGTGGGGTCAAGACCGTCGGTGCGGCGCGATCGGCGACCAGGTCCGGGTGTGCAGCGAGGATGGTCAGCCCGTCGGCGTCGACGATCACCGGCAGGTCGGTCTCCAGCGCGAACCACAGCGCGGTCGCACCAGCCTCGTCGGTCCCCAACCCGGGTCCGACGGCCCATGCCTGAACTCGTCCTGCGGAGGAGACGTTGGGCGTGGCAATGACTTCCGGCCAATGCGAAAGCACCTGCTGTGCGCCACTTCCCGCATAGCGCACCATGCCGGACGTTGCGGCGACGGCAGCGCCGGTACACAGCACGGCGGCCCCCGGGTAGGTGGCCGAGCCGGCCAGGATCCCGGTGACACCCTGGGTGTACTTGTCATCTCTCGGGCCGGGACAGGGCCACAGCGCGGCGACATCAGCGGCCTCGAGCTGGAGTAGGTCGGACTGCGGCAGGTCCAGGCCGATGTCCACCAGTTCGACGCGTCCGCAATCACCAAGGGCATGAACCGGTTTGAGCCCGCCGAAGGTCACCGTCGATGTGGCGTGCACATGCGGGCCGTCGGCGGTCCCCGTGTGCACGTCGATACCGCTCGGGATGTCGACGGCGACCACGGGCGCGGTCACGCTTGCGAACACGTCGGCCGCGTTCGGCCGCAAAGGTCCGGAGCCGGAAATTCCGACGACGCCGTCGATCACCAGATCGGTTGTCGGCGGAATGCTTTCGACGATACGACCGCCGGCCCTCCGGAACGCGGCCAGCGCAGCGGCGTGCGTGCGTTCCGGATTGAGCAGGACCGCGGCGGCCGATGCGCCGCGACGACGCAGGAAGGTCGCCGCCCAGAGCGCATCACCACCGTTATCACCGGAGCCGACGACCGCGCAGACCCGGCGCCCGGCGACGCCGCCCATGTGACGTGCGATCGAGTTGGCCAGTCCGTAGGCGGCACGGCGCATCAAGGCACCGTCGGGGAGGCTCGCCAACAGCGGCGCTTCTGCCTCGCGAATTTGGTCGGCGGTGTAATAGTGCCGCATCGACGCCCACGTTACGTGCCATGCGTGCGCATGGTCGGGGTTTCAGGTCGCGCCCGTCCCAAGCCGTCCGCGAGCGCTTCAAGATCATTTCGTTGCCAAAATTGACGTTCGCTACAAAATTTTTCCCGCGACGACGAGATCCGAACGCCGAGGCGGTCGATGATCCCTGCAGTACCAGCGCATGGAACGGCAGGTGAGAATCCGGCACCGACCGGCTATTGTGCAGGGGTGAGCACGCCGGTCGCGTATTTGCTGCAGTCGTGGTTGAACAACCGCGGCGCGTGTCAGTCGATGTGATCGAGCATTGCCAGACGACCAGTCATGTACCGGTGGGCCTGCCGCCCGTCAGCGCGGTCCGCTCCATCGCTGCCTAAAGGCGGTCATGCCCGCCGAAATCGGGCGTATGGTCACGCCATGACCGCGCCGAGCGACATGGGCGGCCGAGCCGAATTCTTCGCCCCGGTCATTCGGGAATCCGACGAGCCCGTGTTCCACGAACGGTGGGAGGGCCGAGTCTTCGGATTCGCCAACTTTCTGCTGCCGCTGCTCGGTCGCAATGTGGACATCCTCCGCTTCGGCATGGAGCAACTCCCTCGCGAGGTCTATCTGTCCAGTTATTACCGACGCTGGCTCGGGGGTTTCGAAACGCTGCTCGAGCAGGCCGGCTATCTCACACCGGGCGAGGTCGAGGCCCGAACCGCCGGCCGATCCGCGCCGGCCCGGCGGCGGATCTCGCGATTGCGACTCAATGTCACGTCACGGGCGGTGGGCTCGCTCCTGCACCCCACACTGCCCCGCTGGTATGCCGGTCGGGTGGTTCCCCGACTGCTGGGCACGTCGCGGCCGGCGCTGCGTCGCGGCCGCTTCGCACCGGGCGACCATGTTCGAGTGCGCTCTACCCGAGCGGTGCCGTACACCCGACAGCCGGGATACGTGACCGGAAAGCCCGGCGTGATCGTCGCCAAGCTCGGCGCGACGGTGTTTCCCGACGCAAAGGCGACGGGCAGGCACGCACTGCCCCAGCACCTTTACACCGTCGCCTTCCAAGCTGCCGACCTGTGGGGCGCTGCCGCCGAGTCCGGCACCGAAGTGCGTGTCGACCTCTACGAGTCGTATCTGGAGGCGGTGTGAGCGACGCAATGGAAGCGCGGGTCGAGGCGCTCGAAGCCCTGCTCGTGGAAAAAGGGATCGTCGATTCCAGAGTGGTCGACCAGGTGATCGAACACTACGAGACGAACGTGGGACCACTCAACGGCGCCAAGGTGATCTCCCGCGCCTGGACCGATCCCGGGTATCGACAGCGACTGCTCGCCGACGGCACGCGTGCCATCGCGGAGCTCGGCTTCGGGGGCCCCGAGGGCCACCGGATCGTCGCGGTAGCGAACACGCCCACTGTTCACAACGTCGTGGTGTGCACTCTGTGTTCTTGCTATCCCTGGCCTGTACTGGGCTTACCGCCAGGCTGGTACAAGTCGCCGGCATACCGCTCGCGGATGGTCGCCCAGCCGCGAACCCTCCTCTCGGAGATGGGGCTCGAGCTGCCGCCCGACGTGCTCGTCAGGGTCTGGGACAGCTCGGCGGAAGCGCGCTATCTGGTGGTTCCCGAGCGGCCGGCCGGAACCGAGGGACTGAACGAGGCAGCACTGGCTCGACTCGTCACGCGCGACTCGATGATCGGGGTGGGGCGACCCCTGTCCCCCGCCGGGGCAGATGACCGCTGACCCGCCGAGTCTCGACACCGATCTGCTGGGCCCGCTGTCCCCGCCCCGCGACAACGGTGAGCTCGTTTTCGCGGCACCGTGGGAACGCAGGGTTTTCGGGCTGACGGTCGCCGCGTGCCGATCGGGCGCCTGCGATTGGGACACGTTTCGGCAGCGGTTGATCCGTCGCATCGCTGCCGACGACACGCGACCCTACTGGCGCAGTTGGGCCGCGGCCCTCGAGGACATTCTTGACGAGACCGCCGTGCTGGCGCGCGGCGAACTCGATGAACAACATCGGGAGCAATTGAGCCGCCCCGCGGGTTCCGACCACCACACGGGCTAGGCGGCGGCTTCAGCCCAGAAGGCCGCCGCCGTCTCGGCAATCCTTTCGGGATATTCGCCGTTGATCGCATGTGATGCCTCAGGCCATAGCTCGATCTGACCGCGCGGCAACAGCTTCCGCGCGGTGGCGGCGGCACGCTCACCATCATGAATCACGCTGCGGCCCGCGATCAACGCGAGGACCGGGACGTCGAGCGTACGCAACTGGTCAGCGGTGAACACCGTCGGTGCGGGCTGGTGCAGCACGAAATCCCTTGTTCCCGAGGCGATCAGCGCTGCGGCCGGAACGGAATCGTCGACCTCAGCCCCGCCGGCGATCCACCTCAACACCCAGCGGCGCAATCCCTCCGGCACGTTGGGTAGACCCACGGGAATCATCATCACCATGGTCCGAACCGGGATCGGCGCGAAGGTCATCACGGGGTCGAGCAGGGTCAGCGACGACACCCGGCCCGGCTTCAGGACCGCATAGTTGGTAGCCGACCATCCGCCGAAGGACACTCCCATGAGATGCGGAGACGTCAACGCCAGCCCGGCGAGCATCTCGTCGAACCACTGCGCCTGGTCCTCGGCACTCCCCAATTCGTGCTCCTGCACCGACAACCCCGGCTCGCCAAGCAGGTCGACCGCGAACACGGTGCGATGGGCCAGCAGACCTGGGAGGTTGTCTGCCCACATCGGGGTGGACGCGTTGCGGCCCGGCAGCAGGACAACCGGACGCCCGTCGGGGCCCGGGAAGCGGTATACCCGGACAGTTCCGAAACTGGTTGGGATGTCGAAGGTCTGGTCGTACGGCGGTAGGTCGGCCAGGCAGTACTGATAGACCGCGAGGAAGTGGGCACGGGCCGCATCGCTGCGGAAGCGCCCAATCCTGGGGTTCGGCACTACTCGACGGTGACGGACTTGGCCAGGTTGCGTGGCTTGTCGACGTCGTAGCCGCGGGCCTGCGCGACGCCGGCGGCAAATATCTGAAGCGGGATGGTCGACAGGAGCGGCTGGAAAAGCGTTGACACCGGAGGGATCTCGAACAGGTGGTCGGCGTAGGGCCGGACGGTTTCGTCGCCCTCCTCCGCGATGACGATCGTGATCGCGCCGCGCGCCTGAATCTCCCTGATGTTCGACAGCAGCTTGGCGTGCAGGGTCGGTGAGTTCTTCGGCGACGGCATGATCACGATGACCGGCAGGTCGTCCTCGATCAATGCGATGGGGCCGTGCTTGAGCTCACCGGCGGCGAAGCCCTCGGCATGCATGTACGCCAGTTCCTTGAGCTTGAGGGCGCCCTCGAGCGCAACCGGGTAGCCGACGTGACGACCGAGGAACAGCACCGTCTGCGATTGGGCGAAGCGCCGTGCCAGCTCGAAGACCGGCTCGACGTTGTCGAGTACGCGGGCGACGAGGTCGGGCATGGCCTCCAGGTCACGGAATTCCCGCTCAACTTCCTCCGGGTACTTCGTACCGCGGGCCTGCGCAAGTGCCAGTCCGACAAGGTAATTGGCGGTGATCTGGGCGAGGAACGTCTTCGTCGACGCCACACCGATCTCCGGACCGGCGCGGGTATAGAGCACCGCATCGCACTCACGGGGGATCTGCGAGCCGTTGGTGTTGCAGATGGCCAGCACCTTGGCCTTCTGCTCCTTCGCGTGCCGCACCGCCTCCAGCGTGTCGGCTGTCTCACCGGATTGCGAGATCGCCACGACCAGCGTGTGACGGTCGAGAACTGAATCGCGGTACCGGAACTCGCTCGCCAGCTCCACCTCGACAGGCAGCCGGGTCCAATGCTCGATCGCATACTTGGCCAACAGCCCGGAGTGGTATGCGGTACCGCAGGCGACGATGAAGACCTTGTCGATCTCGCGCAGCTCCTGATCCGACAGGCGCTGCTCGTCGAGCACCACGCGGCTGTCGGCGAAATGGCCGAGCAATGTGTCGGAGACCGCGGTCGGCTGCTCGGCGATCTCCTTGAGCATGAAGTATTCGTAGCCGCCCTTTTCGGCAGCCGAGACGTCCCAGTCGATATGGAATTCGCGCGCATTGGCGGAGTCGTCGTCGCCGTTGAAGTCCGTGATGCGGTACCCGTCGGCCGTCACCACGACTGCCTGATCCTGTCCCAATTCGACAGCATCGCGCGTGTATTCGATGAACGCGGCCACATCCGACCCGACGAACATCTCACCGTCACCGACACCTAGCACCAGCGGCGTGGAACGTCGGGCCGCGACGATCGTGCCCGGTTCGTCGGCGTTCGCGAAGACGAGGGTGAAATGGCCTTCGAGTCGGCGCAGCACGGCAAGCACAGAAGCCGGAAAGTCGCCCGCGGTGGGTCCGTGGCGGTACTGCCAGGACACCAGATGCACGGCCACCTCGGTGTCGGTGTCGCTGGTGAACTCCACGCCCGTGGCTTCCAGTTCAGCGCGCATGACGGCGTAATTCTCGATGATGCCGTTGTGGACGACCACGATCTTCCCGGCGGCGTCACGGTGCGGGTGGGCGTTGCGATCGGTCGGCCTGCCATGGGTCGCCCAGCGGGTGTGCCCCAAGCCGGTGCTGCCTGCAAGGGTGCCCGCCTCGGATTCGGCAAGCGCAGTCTCGAGGTTGGCGAGCCGCCCGGCCCGGCGCCGTACCGTCAGGCCGCCATTGCCGTCGAGCAGGGCGACACCCGACGAGTCGTATCCGCGGTACTCCATCCTGCGCAGCGCGTCGACGACCACGTCGCAGGCAGGACGCTGCCCGACATAACCGACGATTCCGCACATAGCCTTTCAGGGTAGTGCAAGAGCGCCGGCGGACCTGCCTGCGCTACGGTCGTCTGGTGGCGCGGACAGCGAAGCTCTTCAACGGGTTGAAGCGCCGCGGTCCGCACCGCGTTTTGCGGGGTGACCTGGCGTTTGCCGGACTGCCCGGCGTGCTCTTCACCCCGGAGTCGGGGATGAATCTCGCTGGTGTCGTATTCGGTCACGACTGGCTTACAAGTGACGACCGTTACCGCGGAACGCTCGAACATCTGGCGTCGTGGGGCATCGTCGCCGCCGCGCCCGCCACCGAGACCAGCATGGCGCCGTCGGTGCTCAATCTGTCTTACGACCTGGGCACCGCCCTCGACATCATCGCCGGGGTGCGGTTGGGACCGGGCAAGATCAGCGTCCATCCCACGAAGCTCGGGGTGGCCGGACACGGTTTCGGCGCCTCCGCGGCGGTCTTCGCGGCGGCCGGGATGCCCGGCAGGTTGAAGGCTGTCGTGGCGGCGTTTCCGACCGTCACCAAGCCACGCGCCGAAGAGCCCGCATCGACACTGAAGGTGCCCGGCCTCATTCTCGCCGACCCTGGCGACCCGATGTCGTTGCGCTCCAACGCTGTCGAACTCGCACGCGTCTGGAAGAGCGGCACGTTGCGCGACGTAAGCAGCGTGAAGGCCGGTGGGCTCGTCGAGGGGCGCCGGCTGGCCAAAGCGGTCGGACTGCCCGGCGCCGATCGCGGCACGCAGAAGATCGTGCGTGCACTGATGACCGGGTACTTCCTACACATGCTCACCGGCGACAAGGCCTACCGCGACTTCGCCGACCCCGAGATCGCACTGCCCAAGGCGACGACGATGGACCCGTTCGCCGACGATCCGGTGGCTCTCGAGAACAAAGTCGTCGCGCTCCTGAAGCCCTGAGTGCGACCAACCAACCGGTTGGGTGTATAAAGCTCACATGTCGATGCGCACCGGAATCTTCCTCAACTACGCGGGTGGCTTCCTAGAGGCCGTCGACCAGATCGTCGAACTCGAGCAGGTCGGCGTCGACGTCGCGTTCGTGGCCGAGGCCTACTCCTACGACGCGATCAGCCAGCTGGGCTTTCTGGCGGCGAAGACGACGCGCATGGAGTTGGCCACTGGCGTCGTCCCGATCTACATCCGCACGCCGACGCTGCTCGCGATGACGGCCGCCGGGCTCGACTACGTGTCCGACGGCAGGTTCCGGCTGGGCATCGGCACCTCCGGCCCACAGGTCATGGAGGGCTTTCACGGAGTCCCCTTCGACGCTCCGCTGGGGCGCACCCGCGAGGTCATCGACATCTGCAGACAGGTCTGGCGCCGCGAGCGGGTGACATACGACGGCAAGCACTATCAGATTCCGCTGCCCGCCGATCAGGGAACCGGCCTCGGCAAACCGCTGCAATTGATCAATCACCCTGTGCGCGAACGCATCCCGATCAATATCGCCGCACTCGGCCCGAAGAACGTCGAACTCACCGCTGAGATCGCCGAGGGGTGGCAGCCGGTGTTCTTCCTCCCGGAGAAGGCCGACGACGTGTGGGGTGACGCCCTGCGCGCCGGGTTCGCCAAGCGGGATCCCGCTCTGGGCCCACTGGACGTGACGGTCAGCGCGCCGTTGGCGATCGGCGACGACGTCGATGACCGACTGGCGTGGACGAAACCGCAACTGGCGCTGTACATCGGCGGCATGGGCGCACGCGGCAAGAACTTCTACCACAACCTGGCCACGCGCTACGGCTACGGCGAGGTCGCCAACGACATCCAGGACTTGTACCTGGCGGGCAAGAAGACCGAAGCCATCGCCGCGGTTCCCGACGAATTGGTGCGCGCCGTTTCGCTGGTGGGTCCGCGCGGTTACGTCAAGGAGCGTCTCGCCGCCTTCGCGGAGGCCGGTACCACCACACTTCTGCTACAGCCGCTGTCGGGTGAGCGCGCCGAAACGCGGCGATTCGTCGAGGAATTGCGTGAGCTACTCCCGTAACGATTAAGCCGAATGCAGCCGAGGCTGTAGACTGATCTTCAGCGGCATCGTCTGTTCTGCCTTTTGCCGTTTCTCGATCGTCAACCGAGCGCCGCGGATTGATCCGCGCCGGGCAGGACGACCACACTCTACTTTCGGAGCTTCAACCTTGTCTGTTCAAATCACTGACGGCACAACCGTGCCCACTTTCGCCGACCTCGGCCTGCCCAAGGCTGTCGTCGATGTCCTTGCCGGTAACGGCATCGACTCCCCGTTCCCCATCCAGGCCGCGACGCTGCCCGATTCGTTGGCCGGCCGCGACGTATTGGGCCGCGGCCGCACCGGTTCCGGCAAGACGTATGCGTTCTTGTTGCCCATGGTGACGAGACTCACAGCGAGTCAGTCGAAGCGAGCACCGGGCCGTCCGCGTGCGCTCATCCTTGCCCCGACCCGCGAGTTGGTCGCTCAGATCGACGCCGCGCTCGCGCCGTTGGCCGCCGCAACGAACTTGCGGTCCGTCGTCGTATTCGGTGGCGTCGGACACCAGCCACAGATCGACAAGCTGCGTGCCGGCGTCGACATCGTGATCGCGTGCCCCGGGCGTCTGGAAGACCACGTGAAATCGCGCCACGCGGATCTGTCCGCCGTCGAAATCACCGTGCTCGACGAGGCTGACCATATGGCGGACCTCGGCTTCCTTCCTCCGGTGAAGCGACTGATGGACAAGACGCCCCGCAATGGCCAGCGAATGCTGTTCTCCGCCACCTTGGATGGTGGCGTGGATGTCCTGGTCAAGCGGTACCTGACCGATCCCGTCGTGCACAGCGTCGACTCGGAGCAGTCGCCGGTCGCGGCAATGGAGCATCACGTGCTGCATGTCGAGAAGGCGGCCCGCATCAACGTGCTCGCCGACCTGGCGGCCTCGCCGGGACGCAAGATCGTCTTCGCCCGCACCAAGCATGGCGCCAAGAACCTTGCCCGCCAGCTGAATTCGCGCGGAGTTCCTGCAGTCGAGTTGCACGGCAACCTGTCTCAGAATGCCCGCACGCGCAACCTGGCGGCATTCTCCGATGGATCGGCTTGGGTGCTGGTCGCGACGGATATCGCTGCGCGCGGTATCCACGTCGACGACGTCACCCTCGTGGTACACGCCGACCCGCCGGTCGAGCACAAGGCGTATCTGCACCGGTCGGGCAGGACGGCGCGCGCAGGAAACGACGGCACCGTCGTGACGCTGATGCTCGACGAGCAGGTGTCCGATGTGCGGCAACTGACGCGCAAGGCCGGCGTGAAGCCGACGATCACCCGCTTCCGCGGCCCGTCACATCCGGTGCTGCACGAGATCGCCCCTGGCGAGCGCTCCTTCGGTAGCCCGATCGTGCCCGCGGCCCCCAACCGGCCCGCACCTGTCAAACCCGAGCAGTCTCGTCGGCGCCGCTCGAACAACCGCCGCAGGCGCCCCGCCAACGCCTGAATCAGCACCGCCGAGAACCGTGGATAACCTCCGCGGGTGTCGGCCTGTTGCCTCACGTCAAGATGCGCGCGTGGGGGCATTCGTTGCCTCACGTAAACGTGCGCGCTTTGTCACTGGAGGTGGGGCGCCGTCGCCGGCTTTGCTGGTGGCCAGAGTGAAGAGCT